>Ga0209491_10000960_pt1 | contig 57511 bp, 59 predicted proteins | sample BON02_FD_187213 | JGI IMG/M metagenome (GOLD analysis project Ga0209491, IMG submission 187213) | Freshwater microbial communities from Lake Bonney liftoff mats and glacier meltwater in Antarctica - BON-02 (SPAdes) (version 2) | ecosystem: Environmental > Aquatic > Freshwater > Ice > Glacier... | reverse complement strand
CGTGCTCTGAACAGGACTAGCCTCCTAGCGTCGGGTCCGTTCCTGTCCATCCTCGCTTCGCTCGTATTGTCATCATGTTCCGCAAAGTCTCCACATCATGATTCCGGCCCCCGCTCGCATCGACCCGGCAAGAGCGTGCATCCGGTGAGTTTTTTGGTGAAGTCGGAGTGAGTTGGCTCGCACTGCCGCCGGTCGGGTCCGGCCTCAAGAATGGATCCTTCGGCGTCCGACCACTATTCTTGTTGACCCCGGCCCCTCCTCGGCGGCGTTGGTCCTTACGGACTTTGCCCGCAAAGTCCGTCGCCAAGCTCCGGCCCTCCGGCACTCGCGCGCGCCCCGGCTGGCCAGTCCGGAGGGTTCGGGCTGTCGTAGATCCGCCGGTGCCAACGCTTCGGCGTCGCCACCTTCAACGCAGCCCGCCGCACTCGCCGCAAGATGTCCCGCTCCCCCAGTCCACCCCTCCCTTGGCCTTTGACGGAGGTTGGGGGCGGGGAACACAAGCGGGACGCGTGTGCTACGGTAGAACAAGCGTCCCGCTTGTTTGCGGACGACCGGTGTTCCCGGGCGCGGAGGCTTGCTTCGGCTCATTTTCGAGGAGGATCGAAGCGGTATGGCAACCGACTTGAAAACTGATCCCTTGATTTCAGTGGAGGAGTATCTCGAAGGGGAAAAGCTCTCCGAGGTGAAGGGTGGCCGCCGTGCATCGCCTGGGATTTTGGGTTCGAAGACTCCAGGGCCAAGCCGAGCGCAATGAATCACCATCAACGATTGCTGCGGGCCGTCGGTCGGTGGCGGAGTTTTCGGTGAGGGGCGGTGGGTGATGCGTGGTCTGCCTGCGCACCTTCGGAGCTTTCTGAATCGATGGTGCCTGGGACCGCCAGCCCAGGCTGGCGGCTAAATGCCTGCGTCCCTTCGGGACTGTGGAACCTATGCTTGTGCAACTTCGGGACTGTGGAACCTATGCTTGTGCAACTTCGGGGCTGTAAAGAATATGCTTGTGCGTCCCTTCGGGACTGTGGAACCTATGCTTTTTCGTCCCTTCGGGACTGTGGAACCTATGCTTTTTCGTCCCTTCGGGACTGTGGAACCTATGCTTTTTCGTCCCTTCGGGACTGTGGAACCCATACGTGTGCATCCCTTCGGGACTGTCAAGGAGGCAGGCAGGCTTCTCCTTGTGCCGTGGATGAAATACCGTTGGGTATTACCTTACTCAAGGAGAAGTCGAACGGACGGTGTCGGTCGCCGGCTGACGGGCCTGAGATCGAGCGCAATGTCTTCATTAATTTCGGAGTCGTTCCCAGGAGTCAGGGCTGCGCCTCAGACCAGTGGCGAGGGATAGTATCCGGCATCGACGAGGGCTTGGATACTCTCGACGACGTGGGGTTTGTCATCGGGGTAGGTGACACCAAACCATGAGGAGTTGGTCTCGAGGACGTGGCAATTGACGGTGCCGGCTTTGATCAGGTCATCGACGATGGTCGGAATGTAGCATTCGCTTTTGAGTTCCGGGCCCATTTCGTCGAGGAAGCGGGTGAAGTGGGTTTCGATCTCGTGGAGGAAGCTAAGGGGGAAGCACCAGAGGTTCATCGAGACGATGACGTCTTCTTCGATGAGGCAGGCGCTGCCATCGAGGGCGCGCCCTTCGATTTCCTTTTCGCTTTTGCGGGAGATGTCGACCACTTCCTGCACTCCCTGAAGAAGGCCGTTGGCGGTCTGGCAAATGCCGCGGTTGACCGCTCCGTGGTCGGAAAGGGTGCGGACGAGGTGGTAGCCGACGAGGGCGTATTGGGCTCTGTTGTGGTTGGCGGGAGTCGGGGTCAGGAAGCTGGCGGCCTGACGGTAGGCATCGGAGCCGTAGAAGTCATCGGCATTGATGACGGAGAAGGGACGGTTGAGTTCGTGGCGGGCCGCGCGGACGGCGTGGGCGGTGCCCCAGGGTTTGTCGCGGCCCGGGGGGAGGTGGTATCCTTCAGGAAGGTCGGTGGGGCTTTGAAACGCGTAGGCGATTTCGACCAAGTCGCTGAATTTATCTCCGACGTTCTTTTGGAATTCCTCGGCAAAATCTTCGCGGATGACGAAAATGATCTTGGAGAATCCGGCGCGGATGGCGTCAAATACGGAGTAGTCGAGAACGGTCTCGCCGTGGGGTCCCATGGGATCCATCTGTTTGAGGCCGCCGTAACGGCTACCCATTCCAGCGGCGAGGACGACAAGGGCGGGAAAGTCTGACATAGCGGAGATGATTTGGAGGGAGCGACCTGTTTTTGGCAAGTGTGAATGTGAGTGGGTTGCCTTCTGCGGGTTCGATTTCCGAAGAAACAGCGCCCCGGATCGAGGGACTGACAGAAAGTGACATTCGCTTTTGCCAATCCCATCCTGCCTCGCTATGCCCGGCGGCGTGAAAATTTGCGTTGTCGGGAAAGGTGGTCGTGAACATGCCTTGATTGGGGCTCTTCGTGAATCGGCGAGTGATCCCGAGGTCTTCTGTTTTCCGGGAAGTGAGGCCATTCATGAACTGGAGCATGCCGGAACAGTCGAGGCCCATGATCTCGATACCTTGATCGCGTGGATGACTGGCAACGGAATCGATCTTTGCGTGGCCGGAGAGGAAAGCTATCTCGTGACCGGGGAAGGGCTGGCCAACCGATGTGCGGAGGCGGGAATCCCTTGCTGGGGTCCTCCCTTCGCGGCGGCCCAAATGGAGGCTTCCAAGGAGTTTGCGAAGGAGTTCATGCAACGCCATGCTATTCCCACCGGAGCGGCGGCGGGATGTGCTGATTTTGAGGAGGCTCAGGCCGCCATTGCCGGGAGGTATCCGACCGTTTTGAAGTTTGACGGTCTCGCCGCAGGAAAAGGAGTGGCGGTGTGTCCCGACAAGGAGAGTGCCGATGAATTCCTCAACGAAGTGTTGGTCCAGCGTCGCTTCGGAGCGGGGCGTCTTCTCGTCGAGGAGTGTCTGGTCGGTCCGGAGATCTCGATCTTTGCGGCGGTCAGTGGGCCGGACTATATGATTTTAACTCCGGCTCGCGATTACAAACGGATTGGGGAAGGGGACGAGGGACCGAACACCGGGGGAATGGGGGCAGTTGCCAGTCGACAGTTGGCTGATCCCGAGCTCATGAAGCGGATCGATGACGAGATTGTCGCGCCCACGGTGGCCGGATTGGAAAAGGACGGGTTGAACTACAAAGGCTTCCTCTACTTTGGGCTGATGCTCACGGCGGACGGCCCCAAGATCATTGAATACAATTGCCGATTTGGTGATCCCGAGTGCCAGGCGGTGATGCCGCTGGTTTCGGGTGATCTCGCGACCTTCTGCCTCGAAGGAGCGAAGGGGAATCTTCGACCGGAACTTCTCTCCTTGAACGAAGGGTGGTCGGTGTGCTGTATTCTTGCTTCTGCAGGATATCCTGAAAGTTCGCGCGCCGGTGATGTCATCTCCGGCCTTGATCAAGTCAGGGAGGCCCGGGTTTATCATGCCGGGACCAAGAAAATAGGTGGAAATTGGGCCACCAACGGCGGGCGCGTTCTTGCGATTGTCGCAGGTGGCAAGACGCGGGCAGAGGCGGTTGAAAAAGCGCATGCCGAGGCGGCCAAGGTTACTTTTGAGGGAAGCCAGCGGAGGTCGGATATTGGACGCTTGCATTTCTAGGGCCTCCCTCGCTATCGTTTGCCCACCCCTAAGATGAGTCTTGCACTGAATCAATCGGCCATCGCGACGGCGGTCAGCCGTCTCGCCGATCAAATTTTTCAAGCGGCGGGGCATGAGACGATTGATCTCGTGGGAATCCGCAGTCGCGGTGACGAGGTCGCCGAGCGGGTTGCCGCCGAGCTTCGGGGAAAGGGTGCCCAGGTCCGCTTCGGGGTGCTCGATATTTCGCTCTATCGTGACGACCTGGCCCACTTGTCCAGCAATCCCAAGTTGCAGAGCAGCGAGATTGATTTTCCCATCGACGAATCCCGCGTGATTCTTGTGGACGATGTTCTTTTTACCGGTCGCACCATCAGGGCGGCCTTCGACGCGCTCTTCGACTACGGTCGCCCCAGAGTGGTTGAGCTTGCGGTCTTGATTGACCGCGGGCACCGCGAACTTCCAATTTCTCCCACTTACGTCGGAGAGTATTTGCAAACCGCCCGCCTCGATCATGTCGTGGTGAGCCTTGAGAAAACCGACGGCAAGGATGCGGTCGAAATCATTAGCAAACAGTAACGACCTATGGCCCGCAAAGATTTCCTGGATATCGTCTCACTTGATCGCGAGGAAATCATTCACCTTCTGGACCAGGCGGTGCCCTTCAAGGAATTGTTCACCCGTTCGGTGAAGAAAGTTCCCGCGCTCAAGGGAAAGACGGTGCTCATGCTGTTCTATGAGCCCAGCACGCGGACTTTGTCGTCGTTTGAGGTCGCGGCGAAGCGGCTCTCGGCAGATGTCACCATTTTTGACGTGCCCCATTCGTCGGTCACGAAAGGGGAGTCGGTTCGCGACACCATCGATACCCTGCAAGCGATGCGCGCGGACTACATCGTGGTGCGTCATCAACTTGCTGGCCAGCCCGCCGCGATTGCGAGGCAGACCGGGGCTTCGGTCATCAATGCCGGCGACGGAGCCCACGCCCATCCAACCCAAGGGTTGTTGGATGCCTTCACTTTTCGCGAAGTTTGTCCCGAGATGGCGGGCAGGAAGGTGGTGATCATGGGGGATGTTTTGCATAGCCGGGTGGCGCGGTCGACAAGCACGATTCTTGACAAGCTGGGAGTGGAAGTGGCGTTCTGCGGTCCGGGGAGTCTCGTGCCCCGGACCCGCTTCAAGCGATTTACCAATTACGAAGAAGCGATGAAGTGGGGTCCGGATGTGGTCTATCTTTTACGGGTGCAGAAGGAACGGATGGATCAATCATTTTTCCCGAGTGATCGGGAATATCACAATGTTTATGGCATTACCGAAGAACGGCTCAAGCGGATCGCCGGGGAGGGGATCTACGTGATGCACCCCGGGCCCATCAATCGCGGCGTGGAACTCTGCGATGGCGTTCTCGACTACGAACGATGCCTGATCTCCCGGCAAGTGGAGAACGGGATCGCGGCGCGGATGTCGGTCCTTTACGACCTTAAACCACAAGTTTCATGAATCTCTTTTTACAAGGCGGAGAAGTCGCCACCGAAGATGGCGCGCCCACGCGGGCCGATGTTTGGATCGTTGACGGAACGATTAAGGCGGTGGGCGTAAGGGACGCTCCTGAAGGGACCCGCGTTGTCGATTGCGCCGGGAAAATTGTCATGCCTGCGATGTTTGATGCCCACGTTCATTTCCGCGAGCCGGGTCAGGAGCAGAAGGAGACGATTCGCGATGGCACCGAAGCTGCCATCAACGGCGGGATCACTGGAGTGGTCATGATGCCGAACACCGCTCCTTCGATTGACTCTGCCACCGTCGTGAATCGCGTCCTTGAGATCGGGAAAAAGTGCCGTATTCCCGTGCTGACCTCCGGGTGTATTACGGTAGGTCGTAAAGGGGTGGAAATGGCTCCGATTGCCGGGATGAAAAAGGCCGGGGTGTTGATGCTGACGGATGATGGCGATGCCGTGCCCAATGCGGCCTTGCTCAAACGCGCCATGGAATATGCGCTGGAGTTCGATATGTTTTTTGCGAGTCATTGTGAGGACCCACAGCTGGCAGGCCCCCGTGCTCTCAACGAAGGTCCGGTGAGTTATCGCCTGGGGATTCAGGGGACTCCGGCCTTGGCCGAAGAGATCTGCATGGATCGCGATATCCGCATTGCTCACGCAACAGGAATGCACCTGCATATCCAGCACGTGAGTTCCGCGATCGGGATGGAGACGATTCGGTGGTGGAAGTCCCGTGGAGCCAAGGTGACCGCCGAGGTCGCACCGCATCACCTGATGTTCCGGGACGAGGATATCGGGGACTACGATACGCACTACAAAATGAATCCTCCCCTGCGGACGGCCGAGGATAATGCTGCGCTTTTACAGGGGCTCAAGGAGGGCGTCTTTGATTTAATCGCGACCGATCATGCTCCCCATACCGAGTTCGAGAAATCACAGGCTTTTGTGGATGCGCCGAATGGCTTGAGCGGCCTCGATACCGCCTTGGTGTCACTTTACGACCGCTTTATTTGCAACGGAGATTTCGGTTGGGATTTGCTCGTGAAACGCTACTCCGCCGAGCCGCGTCGCATGATGCGTCTGGAAGTGGCCGAGGTCGCCGAGGGCAAGGGGGCGGACTTGCTTGTTTTTGATCCCCGGAAGGAAACAACCTTCACGAAGGAGTTCATGAAGTCCAAGAGTTCGAACACTCCTTTCTTAAATAAGACCCTCAAAGGCTCCGTTGAGATGGTGGTGCTGGGAGATGAAATTCTCCTTGAGCGCTAAGCGCTATGACGGGCTTCTCAGGATGAGATTGAGCACCTCTTCGCGGGAGGCGGGGTTCTCGCGGAAGATGCCCCGCATGGATGAGGTGACGGTTTTGGCGCCGGGCTTTTTAATGCCACGCATCGACATGCAGAGGTGTTCGGCTTCGATGACGACGGCGGCACCACGCGGGTGGAGCTTGTTCTCTATGGCATTGGCGATTTCGCAGGTCAGGCGTTCCTGGACCTGGGGCCGTTTGGCGTAGCCATCGACGAGGCGGGCCAGTTTCGAGAGACCGGTGATGCGGCCATCCTTTTTCGGCAGGTAGGCGACGTGGGCCTTGCCGAAGAAGGGGATGAGGTGGTGCTCGCAGATGGAGAAGAAGGGGATGTCGCGAACCACGATGATTTCATCGTGAGAGACATCAAAGGTGGTATCGAGGTGTGCGCTGGGGTCCTCGCGCAAGCCGCCGCAGATTTCGGCATACATGCGGGCGACGCGTTGGGGGGTGTCGAGAAGGCCATCGCGTTCTGGATCCTCTCCGATGGCGGAAAGGATTTCTTTTACCGCTTCGGCGATACGGTCGTGGTCTATGTTGTGAGAATGGGACATCGGTTGACGGAGGAGCTTTATCCGATGGCGGGTGCCTTGACGAGTCCGGTGATTGAGGTTGATGGAAAGGGATCTTTATTAATTCCCTCGCGGTTCCCAAGGTGGTGCCATTCGGCTGAAGCCTTTTCTACGGGGTTGGCGAACAGTTGGACAAAATGTAGTTGCTTGCCGGGGTCTGCGAAGCTGAGCGGCGTGGGGGGCACGGCTCTTTTCTTGGATTTTGAGTTTGTTTAGGATTTCTGGTTCTAGAATTCAGAATTTTAATTCTTAGTGGTGGTCCATGGATCTCCGGGGGGCGGGAACCCGATGGTCTTGGAAATGGCGGGGACGGGAGGAAGTTCGCTTGTCGGCATGCCCTCTGCTCTTTACGCTGTCGTGATGTCAACGATGAGAAAAACGCGGATCATTTGCACGCTGGGACCAGCGACGGAATCCACCGGGATGCTGCGGGAGATGATGAGTGCCGGGGCGGATGTTTTCCGGCTGAATATGAGTCATGCCCGGCATGATTGGTGTCGTGAGATTGTGCCGAGGATCCGCAAGATTTCTGCGGAAGTGGGAAGAACGGTGGGCATTCTTTTTGACCTGCAGGGGCCATCGATCCGGACGGGCGATGTGGAGGGGCAGATCGAGCTGAAGAAGGGGGATCATGTGGAATTCCGGCAGGAAGGAACCGAGGCCAGCATTGAGAAGTCGACGACCGTGAATTATCCGGGGCTGATGAGCGACGTTTCGGAGGGGGATGATCTGACCGTCGATAATGGCGATCTTTTGATGAAGGTTCATCGTTTGGCGGAGGATCGTGTCATCTGTGAAGTGATCACGCCGGGCAGGATGGGATCGCGTCGCCATATCAACCTGCCGGGCGTTCGGCTGAATCTGCCCGCGCTTACCGATAAAGATCATGCGGATCTGAAAGTGGCGGCGGAATGCCGGGCGGATTTTGTGGCGGGTTCCTTCGTGCGGGATGCCGGTCATGTGCGCGAACTCCGGGCGGCTTTGCAAGCTTCGGGAGGACATGCGCAAATTGTTTCCAAGCTGGAAGACCAGGAAGCGATGAAGCATCTTAACGACATTATCAGTGAGTCCGATGTCATTATGGTGGCGCGGGGTGATCTCGGGATCGAGGTGCATGTCGAGGAATTGCCCATCATTCAACGTCGCATTGTGAAGCGATGCCACGAGGTTGGACGCCGGGTAATTGTGGCGACCCATATGTTGGAATCGATGATCCAGAATCCTACCCCGACGCGGGCGGAAGTGACGGATGTTGCCAACGCGGTTTATGAGGAAACGGACGCGATCATGCTTTCGGGCGAGACCACGGTGGGGAAGTATCCGGTCCGGTGCGTGGAGTTGATGGACCGGGTATCGCGTCGCATCGAGCGCTCCGGATCTCTGGGTTACGGTAAACTGGCTCCTCTTAAGAGCGAGAAGCAGAAGACGATCGCGGCCGCGATTGGACTGGCTGATTCGATCAGGGGGGCTCTGTTGGTGGTTTTTACCCGTTCAGGAACGACGGCGAACCAGGCGGCTTTGTTGCGTCCGCGCTCTCCAATCTTTGCCTTCACGCCGGATCCCACCGTTTGCCGCGCGCTCACGCTTTCGCGCGGGGTGCGGCCTTTCGAGGTGACATTTGACCAACGGCCCCGCGATACGATCTCGGCGGCGGTCTCGATTTTGCGGCACCAGCGCGACATTCAGCCGGGCACGCCCTTGGTGATTGTCTCCGATATCATGCACGAAAACCATGCGGTAGAATCCATTATTTTGGATCACGCCTGATTTTGAGGGGCCTCTTGGCGGTTTAGGGACTTTGTGAAAAGTTTCACAAAGTGGTTGAGCCTTGTCAGGACGCGGTTATTCTCCGTCCGTCGCCATGACGGAAGAAAATCTCACTGTCTCCCATGCCGCCTACGATTCCAAGATCGAAGGCAACATTATTTTCACGCGTCTGGACGCCGCGATTAACTGGATGCGGAAGAATTCGCTTTGGCCCATGCCGATGGGGCTGGCGTGTTGCGCGATTGAGTTGATGGCGACGGCGTCGTCCCGCTTTGACATCTCGCGCTTTGGTGCGGAGGTGATGCGGTTTTCGCCCCGCCAGGCCGATGTCATGATCGTGGCGGGCACGGTGACTTACAAGATGGCCCTTGCGGTGAAGCGGATTTGGGACCAAATGCCTGAGCCCAAGTGGTGCATCGCGATGGGTGCCTGTGCTTCCAGCGGGGGCATGTATCGCAGTTACGCGGTGCTTCAGGGGATTGATCAACTGATTCCGGTCGATGTTTATATTTCCGGTTGTCCTCCGCGTCCCGAGGCCCTGATTGAAGGCCTTCTGAAGTTGCAGCGGAAGATTGAGGGCGAAAGCTCAACCCGCGCTCAAAAGCAGGAACCCACCCACGCCTAAATTTTCCGAACAATGAGTGTTGCTGCTGAAATGAAAGCCTTCGGGCTGAAGGAGATCTCCGAATTTCGGGGAGAGACGACAGTTCAAGTTGGACTGACGTCCTTGAACGGATTGCTGAAGAAGCTGAAAGGGTCGGGTTACGACATGCTTCTCGATATCTCCAGCCTCGACCACCTGGGCGAGGAGCCCCGGTTTGAAATGGTTTACGAGCTGGCGACTTTGGATGACTCAAAGCACGTGCGCGTAAAGTGCAAGGTGGCGGAGGATATCGATGTTCCGACGTCCGTGAATATTTGGAAGACTGCGAACTGGCACGAGCGCGAAGTTTACGACATGATGGGCATCAAGTTTGCCGGTCATCCTCAAATGGAGCGGATTCTGATGTGGGAAGGTTATCCTTACTTCCCGCTGCGCAAGGACTTCCCGCTCGCCGGGAAGGAGAGCGTCATGCCGGATGTGGCGTTTAGCGGAATTGCTCCGCTAGAAGGTGGTCCCTTCGTGACCAGCCCCGGGTCGACCCGTGAGAGCGGCGAGCCCCGTGCCAGGGGGGCGGGAGTTAATTTTTCGGTGTGACCACCTCTTGATCGACACAGAGGCGCGGAGGACGCTGGTTTTTTTAGAGACGGAAGAAGCTTTCGACGACGGCTTCGGTTTCTCGAACGAGGGCGTCGAGTGAAACTTCGCGTTGGGTGGCGATGGCTTCGGCGGTGAACTTGGTAAATCCGGGTTCGCAGCGTTTGCCGCGATGGGGGACGGGCGAGAGGTAGGGGGAGTCAGTTTCCAGCATGAAGGAGCCGGACGGGGCGGCTTTGACGGTATCGACGACCGCTTGGGCATTTTTGAAGGTGGCGATGCCGGTGAAGGAGATGAGGCCACCGGCGGCGAAGACCCGTTCGGCGAGTTCGGGCGGTCCGGGGAAGCAGTGGAAGACGGCGCGGACGTTGCTTGCGAATTCGGAGTAGATTTCGAGGGCGTCGTCGAAGCTTTTGCTTCCGGATTTGTCGCGGGTGTGGATGACGATGTTGAGCCCGGCTTCTTTCGCGAGTTGGAAATGGCGGCGGAGGAAGTCGCGTTGGCGGGCGTGGTAGTGTTCGTCGGTCCAGCCATTGGGAGCGGGGTGGAAGTAGTCGAGGCCGGTCTCGCCGATGGCGGCCAGATTGGGATTGGCGAGGTGGGGGCGGAGAATGCTTTCGAAGTCGTGCGGGCATTCGTGGACATCGCAGGGATGAATGCCGAGGCAGGCCGAGACTTCCTCGAAGCGGCGGGCGATCTCGAGGTTGATGGCGAGATCGCCGGGATCGGTGGCGAGGGTAATGATGCGATGCACCCCGTTCTGGTGTGCGTGGGCGATGAGGTCGGGGATTTCCCCGGGTGAGAATTTGTGCGAGCCGAGGTGGCAGTGGGAATCGGTCATGCGCGCTAGCTTTGGAGGTAGGTGCGTTCTTTATAGAGGAGCGAGAAGGGGATGAAGAGGATCGCGACTGCGGCCATGAGTTTCGTGAAAAACCAGAAGTAAGAAGCACCTTCGAGCTTGGTTCCACCCCCAATCACGTGGGTCATTTTGAGCGGGCTGGAGTCATCATCGTTTCCGATCAGGCCTTGGCGCATTTTGGCTTCGTGCAACCAGGTTCCTTCTTCGTCGCGTTCGTTCTCCTTGACCGTGATCCTGGTGTTGATGTCGTCCTTCGTTTTCAGTTTGCCGTCGGGGCCTGCCGAGGAAAGCCGGGCCGCTTTGGCGTGGAGAAGTTGGTAGGTGACCGGGTGACCGTGCGGGCCATTGGCGGAAAGTTCCAGATCAATGGGAAGCTTGTCATTCTCCTGGTAGAAGTCGCTGACTATTTGGGCCGGAGCGAGGAGTTCAGCGTGGTCGTTTTCGACGGCGGTCTCTGGAATGCGAATGTAGTCGTTGATGAGTCCGGTCATCAAATTACCGACGAAGACCGAGAGAAGAAAGAGGGACATGATGAAGGATTTCATCTTGGGCATGGCCTGGGTGTAGGCGAATTCCAGGCAAACAATGGAGATGAGGATCTCGGCCGAGGTGAAGATCAGGTAGGCGAGGAGCTGCCATGCCACCGTGGGAGTTTCGCCACGGTCAATCGCTTCCTGGGCCCACGAGATGATGGCAAAGGAAATGACCATCAGAAAGAAGCCGGTGCCAATTTTTTTCAAGGGGGTGAGCTTCACGATCTTTCCCATTTGCGGGTAGATGACGAGAGTGAAGAGCGGGATGAGGATGAGGATCAGGAAAGGATTGAAGGCCTGAATCTGGGAGGGGAGAACTTCAATCCCAAGGATGTTGAGGTCCATTTTCTCAGCTTGAAAGACGAGGGTGGTCGCGGTCTGGTCGAAAAGGCACCAGAACATCGAGACAAAAACGTAGAAGAGAAGGGCGAGCTTCCCCATGACGATAAGGCCTTCCTTGCTAATTACTTCCTTGAGAAATGGAACCCCTTGGGCCGGGACATGGATGAATTTGCGACGGCCCATCCAAAAACAGACGGTCGCGAGGGCCATGAGCACGCCCGGGATTCCGAAGGCCCAGTGGGGGCCATGCCATTTGAGAATCCAGGGGATCATGAGGTTGGAGATGACGGCGCCGGCGTTGATCGAAAAATAGAAGATATTGAAGATTCTGGGGAGGAGGTGCTGGTTGGCTTTTCCAAATTGATCGCCGACGTGGGCGGAGACGCAGGGCTTGATTCCGCCCGCCCCAATCGCAATGAGACCGAGTCCGGCGAGGAGCCAGATTTGCACCACGCCCCCGACCCCCATGAAGGCGAGACAGAGATGGCCGAGGCAATAGACTACCGAAAGGGTCATGATGGTCCGGTATTTTCCGAAGAAGGAGTCAGCGATGAGGGCCCCGAACAGCGGCGTCAAATAGACTGCGCCATTAAAGTAGGAGACGTAGGAGGTCGCCTGACTTTCCGTGAGGTTGGATCCACCCAGGACGCCGAGATAGTTGGCGAGAAAGATGGCGAGGGCCGCCTTCATTCCGTAGAAAGAAAATCGCTCGGCGGCCTCGTTGGAGATGATGTAGGGAATTCCGCCGGGCATGCCGGAGGTTTCGGTCGGGGTGGATCGGTAGTCGGAACTCACGAAGGAGCTTTTAGGGACTGGTCGCGACCGGGCCAACCTCGAAAAAGTGGAAATGTCCGATTACCCCCGTTCATGAGAGCCGGGGTGGGAGGACCGGGTTGAGGGGACTCAGGCTGGAAGCCCGAGCTACTTTTCACCACTCAATGGCGGCGGCGGCCCAGGTGAGGCCGGCCCCGAAGGCGACCATGACGATTTTGTCGCCTCTTTTGATTTTGCCTTCGCGGTTCGCTTCATCGAGTGCGATGGCGATGGCGGCGGCGGAGGTGTTTCCGTATTTGTGAAGGTTCACGAAGACGCGGTCGCTGGGGACATCGAGGCGTGAGGCGATGGCGTCGATGATGCGGAGGTTGGCCTGATGGGGGATGACGAGGGCGATGTCTTGGGCGGTGAGTCCGGCGCGTTCGATGACGGTGTTGGCGGAATTCTTCATGCGGGTGACGGCATGTTTGAAGACTTCCTTGCCGAGCATGGCGAGGGTGGCGAGACGATCGCCGGCGTTGTTGATGGTGATGGGGCAGGCCGAGCCGCCGCCGGGGATGCTGAGGAGATGGGTTTGTCTTCCATCGGTGCCCATGTCGGTGGCGAGGATGCGGCCTTCGCCTTCCTTTGAGGCCCGGAGGATGGCGGCGCCGGCGCCATCGCCAAAAAGGACGCAGGTGGTGCGGTCTTCCCAGTTCACGAAGGCGGAAAGCTTTTCGGCTCCGATGATGAGGGCGTTGTTGAAAGCGCCGCCTTCGATGAGGCGCTTGGCGAGCTTCATGGCATAGAGGAATCCGGAACAGGCCGCCGAGATATCGAAGGCCACAGCGGAGTGGGCTCCAATCTGTTGCTGAACGTAGCAAGCGGTGGCGGGGGTGAGGGTGTCGGGCGTGATGGTGGCAACGATGATGAGTTCGACTTCGGCCGCTGCCATCCCGGCCTGTTCCAGGGCCTTGATTGCGGCCTTGGAGGCGAGGTGGGAAGTGAATTCGTCGTCGGCCGCGATGTGACGGGACTTGATCCCGGTGCGCGTGACGATCCATTCGTCGGAGGTGTCTACGAAAGTAGAGAGATCATCGTTGGTGAGGACTTTCTCGGGGAGGTAGCTCCCGGTTCCTGCAATCGTGACGCCTTGGATCATGGCCAAAGTGAAGGCGAGGACGGCCGCTCCGGCAAGCTTTGAAAAACGGGTATTACGGATTTATTAAGTACGGAGTGACTTGGAAATAAGGTTTATTTCTTCGCAACTCCTAAGTTGTGCGGAATGAAAAGGCAGCTATGATCGCCCATGACCATAGAATGCCAGACGCGGGGATGCCAGTCGCCGGATTGGATGAAGTCCACGCTGAAGCTTGCGGGGGTGTATAACATCCTTTTTGGATTGTGGGTTCTGGGCTGGCCGGGGGCTTGGTTTAGCCTCTCGGGAATGGCCCAGCCGACTTATCCGTTCCTCTGGCAATGTATTGGAATGATCGTGGGGGTTTATGGAGTGGGCTATCTCGCGGCTTCGTCCGCGCCGTTGAAGCATTGGCCGATTGTTCTGGTGGGATTTCTCGGGAAGGTCTTTGGGCCGATCGGATTTGTCTTTGCAGCCTCCCAAGGTGATTTGCCTTGGCAGGCGGGTTGGATGATTCTCTTCAATGACCTGATTTGGTTGGTTCCCTTCGCGATGATTCTGTGGGCAGCGGGTTGTTTGATGGTGGGGCGTCCGGCGGTTGGGGAGCCGATGGGTGCGGATGAGGCGATGAAGTCATTTCGCCTTTCGACTGGCGAGACGCTGGGGGAGGCCTCGAAGGATCAGGTTCTCGCGGTCGTTTTTCTTCGTCACTTCGGGTGCACTTTTACCCGACAACTTCTCAGGAATCTTCAGCAGATGCATGACCGCGCCAAATCCGAGGGATCGCGGTTGGTGTTAGTGCATATGCTCCAGGAGGGCGAGGAAGTGGAATTTCTGAATGCCGAAGGCGTGGACCGCATCGCAGATCCCTGGTGCGACCTTTACCGGGCATTCGGGCTGGGCAAGGGAGGCTTTCTTGAGCTGTTCGGACCCAAGGTCTGGTATCGCGGGGCGATTGCGGCCTTCCGGGGATGTGGCGTCGGGATGCTGAAGGGCGATGGTTTGCAAATGCCGGGAGCTTTCCTTGTGAAAGACGGGAAGGTGATTAAGGCCCAAAAGGCGGAGAGCGCCGCCGACCTTCCTGATATCGATGGCTTGTTTGCCAGCTAGTTTCCCCTTTTGATTCAATTCGGACCCGGAGCACGGTTCGAGCCTGCCTGCGCACCTTCGGAGCTTTCTGGGTCAATGATGCTTGGGACCGCCAGCCCAGGCTGGCGGCTAAATGCCTGCGTCCCTTCGGGACTGTGGAGACCATAGCCCCCAGGCAAGTAGTCGCGCTGCGGAACAGGGGAATCAAGCGGGCTTGGCCTCGAACTCGGCTTTGGACTTCTTGCGGGCTTCGGCGACGAAGAAGTTGCACGCTTCCTGGCAGACCATGGGGATGGCGGTGCTTTCGTCCGCTTCTCCGACAATTCCGTTGAAGCGGGAGGCTTCGGAGTCTTGGAGCGGGAGGGTTTCGTCGATGTTCCAGAGGATTTTTTTGACGCACTTGTTGGAAGGCCCGCAGAGGCATTGGACAAGTTCCTGGGCGCCTTGGTCGGAGAGGTTGCGGGCGTGGCGATACATTCCGGACTGGCGATCGAGTTTCTCGCGAAGGTGCTGAATGCGAATGTGACCCGACTCGGTAGCCTGCCACAGTCCAAGAGAGGCGGGGTAGAAGAGGTCGATGGTGCGGCGGAGGTCATCGATGCTTTCGAGTTGGAAAATCCAGCCCCGTTTGAGGGTAAGCTCTCCTTTGGTGAAGCGGTATTCGCCATCGTCAGCGTAGAGGCTGATCTCGCGGGCGTCCCCGGGGTTGGTGTGGACCTCAAGGGCCCCCAGGTCGGAGTCGTCGATGTGATGAAGCCGGAGGGGATTTTGGAGGATACGGATTTGGCCGATCTGATTGATTCCCGAGTTGAGGGCTTCAGTGAGTTTCTGGGTGAGCGACATGTTGGGAATCGAAGGTTGAGATTTGATCGAGGATGACGTCGGCCATCATGGGTTCGGTGCCGATGGCAGCGGAGTAGTAGAGGGTCTTGCCGTGAAGGGAATAGGGGTTGTTGCGGAAGACATCCTTCTGGCTGGCGGCCTGGCCTTCTTCTTTTTCAAAACCGAGCATGACGGGAATGTCCTGATAGCTGTGAAGGCCATCGGCGATGAAGAAGGGGACAACGATGACGTTGGGGGATCCGGCCATTTTGGCCCAGTCGGCGATGAAGGGGGCTTCCTCCATGTAGGTGTCGAAGACCTCGGCGAAGCGGCAGTTGGGGAGGGTCTTGATGTGGGTGACCTGGTCTTTGATCGACTTCGTGGAGTTTTTGTTTAGCCCGGTGCCGTGTCCGACGATGAAGAGGGCCGATTCTTCCTGTGGAACGCCGGGGGCGACTTCGTCCGTTCGTTGAAGAATGAGCGAGGTCATGGAAGGGTGGACGCCGACGGGGTCGCAGTAGTGAATGGTTTTTCCGTGGACCCGGCTGGTGGGACCGGTGAGTTCGAGTTCACGGGGAATGACCTCCTGGGTGAAATACCCTTCGCTGATAAAGTCGGGAACGACGTAAATTTCCTCGGCGTCGATCATGTAGAGGGCTTCGCGCATCGAAGGTTCTTCCTTCCAAAAACAGCAATGGACTTCGCCGAAGACTTTGCGATTTCGAATTTCGCGGGCGTGGTCGAAATAGGGCGTCGAGGAGTCGGGGTTCTCGGTGGATCCGTGTCCGACGATGAGCAAAGCCGAATCGGGCTTTGGGGGGAAATTCATGCGGGACCTTAGTTTGACTTGCGCCATCTGCAAGAGGGAGTGTGATGAAAGCATGATTTTCGAGAGGCTGAAGGTATGGCGCGATCCGGTGGCTCGGTCGGGACCTGAGAACATGGCGATTGACGAGTGGCTCTTTCGGCAGGCCGGCGGGGTGCCGGTCTTGCGATTGTATGAATGGTCGGGGGATTGGGTGAGCTTGGGATACTTTCAAAGTTTGGCGGAAGCCCGCGGGATTTTTGGTGAGGATGCGAATTATGTTCGACGATGGACGGGTGGGGGGATTGTCGATCATCGGGCGGATAGCACCTATACCCTGGTGATTCCCCGGAGTGAGGATTTGGCCGGGAGTCGTGGCAGTGAGAGCTACTGCGCCATTCACAAGGCGGTGGCGGCGTGTTTGCAGCGAGGAGGCCAGGCGTGCGAACTGGCCTCGGAGGATTCCGGGAAGGACTCGAATGCCTGTTTTGAGAAGCCGGTCCAGTGGGATCTTTTATCGGTCGATGGTGGTAAATTGGCGGGAGCGGGTCAGCGGCGGGGCCGCGAGGGGATTTTGCATCAGGGGAGTGTGGCCGCTCCCATGGAAGGGCTGGCGGGACTGGGCGATTATTTCGCGGAAAACTGTGAGCTTGTCAAATTCGGCAGGTTCCCGGGCTTGGACGAGCTGGTGGTCCGCTATGAAAGAGGTGATTGGCTGACGCGTCTTCCCTAAGATGTGTTGTCAATTGTCCGGTGAGAGGCGAGAATCCCGCTAAGTTGACCGAACAAGGAAAATCCAAACAGGAGTTTTTCGTCGCCCTGCTGATCGCAGTCTGGGCGCACGTGGCGCTCTTCTTTGTGTTCGTAGTGCTGTTGGTTTTCGACATGTTGTCGGCCAAGATCCTCGAGGAAGAGCCTGAAAAGGCAAAGCAGGAGAGGGATCAGATCGAGCTCTCGTTTGTCTATGAAGAAGAAGTCGCCGGGGACGTCGCCGTTGCCGTGACCCCTGCCGCAGAGGAGGAGCCGGAACAAGCGCCGCTTCCTCCGCCTTCGGGGTTCGTCCAAACGCAAGAGAATCAAGCGATGGCGGAAAAGCCTGATGAGACGGCCTTCATTGGAGAAAACAATACCAGGGCAACGAGTGATGACAGGGCCGAAGCGGGGGATCAGAAGATGACTGCTCTTGCTGGCGAGGAGGAGGTGAAGCAGGACCTGAAGACCTTTAACTCGGACTTTGCGAATGGTCGGGAAAGCGGTCCGCAGGACGGCACTGCAAATGTGGGCGAGGGCGGGGAAGGTGCCGCTGCCGTGACGCAGCCCGAGGTGTTGGAGAGTGAAAATCTGACCAAGCCGACCGAGCCCCCTTTGCCGGAGACTGTCCTTGAGGAAGAGATGCCCGAGCCGAAGAATGATGAGCTTGCGGCCATCGATCAGGCCTTGAAGGAACTGGATGAGGCATTGGCCGAGGAAATGACTCCGGTTGAGAAGGTGTTAGAGACGTTGCCGGAAAGGGAGCCCTCCAAAGCGAGTGAATCGGCGAAGCGGGACGGAGGGTTTGCTCCGCAGACGACCAAGACAAAAGTGAGGGGAGTCATCAATGCCTCGGGAACGGGCTCGCTCAACGTCGCTAATACGCCGGCAGGGCGTTATCAGGCAAAGATCTACAAGTTGCTCGAGCGGAGCTGGCAGATGGAAAATATTCGAAACCGCTCCCTCATCGCGCCGGGAAACATCACTTTGTATTTCGCTGTTGACCGCAACGGGAAGGTGTCCAATCAACAGCAAATTGCCATGAATGGAGCCTCGAGCACTCAGTGGGGAATGGTTCTCAGGGCTCTCGATACCATCACCATCCCAAAGATGCCCAAGGACGTAATCAACGATCTGGGTGGCGATGCGCTTGAGTTAACGGTGACCTTCAACTACTAGACCCCACAAATGAATCTCTCCGAGGCCTTCGATACTACCTGGAACTTCCTCCGAGGAGGCGGCTTTTTTATGGCCCTACTGGGGCTTTGCTCGCTGGCATCTCTGACCGTGATCCTCATGAAAAGCATGAGCCTTCGTCGTTCCAGCGTCCTTCCGGATGAGCTTGGCAGGGAAGTGGCGCGCTTTGAAGAGCACCTGGAAGCAGGCACCCTCGCCGGACTTCAGCGGGAATTTGCCAAGGAAGATAACTCGCTTTCACGACTCTGCACGGTGGCTCTTAGAAATGCCGGGCGGACCCAGGGGGAGGCGCAGGAGGCGGTGCAATCCTCGGCGCGGGAGGAAATTGTCCGCATGAATGCCGGGATGTCGGTCCTCGATGTGGTCATTACGATTGCCCCTCTCTTGGGGCTGCTGGGTACGGCTGCCGGACTCATCACGGTTTTTGCCGATCTCGATGACAAGGAAAATATCGGGCGCGGAATTGCGACGGCCCTGAGCACGACCATCGTAGGAATCGCGATCGCGGTGCCCTCGGTGATCGCCCAGAGTATTTTCAGCCGCAAGATCGAGACCCTTTCGGTGCGTCTTGAGGTTCTTCTCGGGCGAGTCGTTTCGGCCTGTCACCAACACGTCTTTTTCCGCGATAAATCCTCCCTCTGATCCGTGGAATTCTACCGTCCCAAGCAAAAGCCCATCACGGTGCCGATCGTTCCCTTGATCGACATCCTGGTGACGCTGCTTTTCTTTTTCATCGTGAAGTTGACCGACTCCACCGAAAAGGTCCCCAGTTCCGAGACGCAAATCGACCTGCCCTCTGCAAATTCACTCACGGTCAAAACGGTGACGATCAGCCGCTCCACTCTTTCTCTGGGGAAAGACGGGAGTGCGGAGATCGACGGGCTCAAGGTTCCCGAAGGTTTGCTGAAGGAATTCCTGATTGGAAATCTTGAGAAACGTCCCGGCATGAAACTGGCGATTCGAGCTGACAAAGAGTGCCCCTGGGAGAAGGTGATCGAAGCGCACAGTGCTGGCCTTGATGCAGGGTACCCCAAGGAAGATATTTATTATCCGGTCAAAGATCCGACCACCCCCGAAGAACCAAAAGACACCCGGCCGCAATGATTCTCGAAATTACGCAATATGGAAACCCCATCCTTCGCAAGAAATGTCAAGCGGTCGAAGAAGTGACCGAGGAGTTGAAGAAGCTCGCTGATGATATGATCGAGACGATGGTCGATGCCGAGGGAGTGGGATTGGCAGCGCCACAGATTGATCGCGACCTCCAACTGGCAGTGGTGGATGTTTCCCACGATCCCGGGTGCATTAGCTATCTGCGGGTCGATGGGGAGGATGCCACATTGGAGAGCCTCATGCCGTTGGTTTTTATCAATCCGATTCTTGAATTTGGTCCGGCCAAGGAGTCATCGACTGAAGGTTGCTTGAGTATCGAGGGGATTAGCGCCGAAGTGAAGCGTCCTGTGGAAGTGACAGCCACCTTGGGACTCCTGGATGGTCGTAAGATCGTGGTTGAAACCGATGGCCTGCTTTCGAGGGCCATTCAACATGAGGCCGATCACCTGAATGGGATCCTGTTCGTGGACCGCCTATCGACGGCTTCGAAAGTGTCGATTCGGCGAAAACTCAAGAGATTGGGATTTCATCAACAATAGTTTTGATTTTTTTTTAGATTATTTTAAATCTACCCAACCTCGTTTCACAGAAAACGGAATCCAGGTTCTTTGCGGGATCTGGACCGCAACCCCACTAGCCATGTTTGCTGATCCCAATAATCCATTTGCCGCTGCTGCACCCAAGAATGGGTCAGCCCCAAGTCCCTTCGAATCGGCTCCCAAGGAAGCCCGACCGTCCAATTCTTCTGCATCACCGGCTGAACCAGCTTCCGACAAGGACCGACCCGCCCGGCCTTCCCAGGATTCCACGGGTTCACCCTTTGCTTTGGCACACAAGATTCCAGAGCCTCGCATCGCCGAGCCGTCCGAAGGTTTTGCAGCCGTGGATAAAGAGCCAGCCCGGCAGATTCCCGCACCCCTCTCAATCCCGCAGATCCGGGCTCAGCGAGGACCCGGTGACGATGATTCTTTTGCAGATCCTTCGCAGCAGAAGAGCCAGCAGGGTTTTTCTTCCGACCTTGTTCTTCCAGCAGAGCGTTCCGTTTCCGCAGGGGTCCCGGCTCCCCGGGGCGGGCCCGGCGTGCAAGCGGCCCCGAGTGCAGGATCCGCGCGCCCCGACCCGCCCTCCCGGTCTGCGCCCGCAGTTCATGGCAACATGCCACAGCTCGTGCTTCGCGCCATTTTTGGGGTGACCCGGGAGCTGGACAAAAAGGAAATACTTGAACGGGCCCGTACTCTTCCCGGAGTGCTGAAGCTCCATCTCGTTAGCCCCGATGAGGCAACGGCGATGTCTTTTATCCGCTCGAGCGTGCAGCGGATGGGCTTTGGTGATCAGCATTCGATGAGCCTTCATACAGATGCGGGCACGATCGATTTTGTCGAGGAACCCGGTGCCACTCTGGCCGTCCTGCATGAAGGAGAGTATGAAGCAGGGGTCCGAGAGACTCTCTTCATCGTAGCGCGCGAGCTTGGAAGGTTGGATTAGAAGTTCCGGGGTGCGCAGAGAAAAGCAAGGTTCGCGAGCAGCCAACGCTGCCGAAGGCACCCTGTAAAAACCTGACTTTGATCGCTCGCGAGGCTGCCCGTTTAGGCTAGCCTCTGCGCATGGCAGCGTGGCAGATCCGCATTGATGTTGGTGGAACATTCACCGACGGCTGGGCCCTTTCTCCGGAAGGGATTTGTCTACGATGCAAGCTTCTCTCTTCCGGAATCATCCGGACCCGGGTGGTGTCTTGTGAGGATGGCTGGGTCGTTTGCGAGAGAGCCTTATCACCGCATGCAGCGGGATTGGAAGGTTTCCGGGCGGCGGATGGGCAGGTCGTGTTGGAGTCGCGTCCGAACGAGGGCAGGTTGCGTTTCGGTGCCGGGATTCCAGCGGGAACGACCCTTGAATTGACTTCGGGCGAGGATGCTTCGGTGGTTGCGGCCCGCCTGTTGAGTGGAACTGCTCCGGGAAAGTGCTTTCCGGATTGTGACCTTCGCGTGGCAACGACGCGCGGGACGAACGCTTTGCTTGAGGGCAAGGGAGAGCCGGTCGATCTCATCACGAGCGTGGGATTTGAATCGCTTCTTGAGATTCGGGATCAGCGAAGGCCGGATCTTTTTGAACTGAGTCCTTCGATTGCCATTCCGGTGACCCGCCAGGTCGTGGGGGTTCCCGGACGTTGCAGTCGAAAGGGGTTGGAAATTGAAGAGTTGGATCTGGGTGTTCTTGCTGACTTCCGGCCCGGCAAGGCGGTGGCGGTGGCTTTGGTGAATGCTGATCAGGCCCCGGAGCACGAGAGGAGGGTTGCCGAATTTCTAAGAGAGCTGGGATGTGAGAATCCCAGTGTTTCTCATGAGTTGGCTCCGGTGGTCCGGTTGTGGCCCCGCATGGAAACAGCAGTCGCGAATGCTTACCTAAGCCCCATCATGGGGGAGTTCGTGGCAAGTCTTCAGGCGAGCCTGCCGGGTGTCCCGGTTTCCCTGATGACCAGCGCAGGGCAGCTGAAGTCATTGGATTCTTTTCGGCCAATCGACAGTCTTTTGAGCGGGCCTGCGGGCGGAATCGCGGGCGCGGCGGCCTTGGCGAAGTCCGCGGGGCTGGACCGGGTGCTGACCTTTGACATGGGAGGGACAAGCACGGATGTGGCGCGGATTGCAGGAGAGCCGGGGTATCGATACGAGCAGGAAATTGGACCCGTCAAGGTGCTCGCGCCCGCCGTTCGGATTGAGACGGTGGCAGCGGGCGGCGGCTCGATTTGCCAGTGGCGCCATGGTGGCTTGAAAGTGGGGCCAGAGAGCGCGGGATCCGATCCGGGACCTGCTTGTTATGGGCGGGGTGGTCCCCTGACCGTGACCGATGTAAATCTGCTTCTTGGTCTCATGGATGAGGGGAAGGCCGGGATTCCGCTGGATCGGAAGGCTGCGCTCGAGAAGTTCGAGGACCTGAGGGTGGCGATGGGTGGCAATCCGGATTCCGGGGAGCTTCTCAAGGGGCTCCGGGAAATTGCAATCAATCACATGGCCGAGGCCTTGCGCCGGGTTTCGACCCGGGAGGGCTATGATTGTCGTGATCATGCTCTCATCGCATTCGGCGGGGCCGGACCGCAGCATGCTTGTGCCTTGGCTCGTGATCTGGGGATCCGAACGATCCTCATTCCAGGCGATGCGGGCTTGCTCAGTGCCTGGGGGCTTCATCAGGCGGGCGACCGGGAGCTCCGGACACAACAGATTCTGCGTCCGCTGGACGGGTTGGTGAACGAAGAAATTTGTGGTTTGTCCAAGGGGCGATCCATCCATCGCTGTCTCTTTGAGCTTCGGCTGAAAGGGCAGGATTCCTGCCTGGAGATTGAGACGCGGGCGGAGACGTCATTTGCCGAATTGGTTTCAGAATTCGAGGCGAGATATCGAGCGCTTTATGGATACGAACGTCCCGCTGAGCGCGAGATCGAATGGGTCACGCTGCGGGTGGAATTGAAAGGGAGTTCACGAGAGATTGCTTCCGAGACTTTTGAAATGACCGGACTGGTCGAGGAAGACCGGATCGAACAGGATGCCTTTTCGACTTTGTGTCTGGAGAAGGGATGGCGGGTTTTTGAAGGATCGAATGGGTCGAGGAAGTTGGTGTGGGAGGGCGAAGACGCCCAATCCAGCCAGACTTTGTCGGTGGTGGAAGCGGAGTTGTTTCGACGACGTTTCGAAGGCGCGGTGGAGGAAATGGGCGAGTTGCTTCGGCGCACCGCTCTTTCCACGAATATCAAGGAACGGCTCGATTTCTCGTGCGCCCTGTTGGATTCCAAGGGCTTTCTCGTCGTCAACGCCCCCCATATTCCGGTGCATCTCGGGGCGCTGGGGTTGTGTGTTCGAAAGGTCTCGGCAAATCACTCGTGGAAAGAAGACGAAACAATCGTGGTGAATCATCCTGCCTTCGGTGGATCCCACTTGCCGGATGTCACCGTGATCAGTCCGGTCTTCGTCTCGGGAGAGGTGATCGGGTTCGTCGCCAATCGGGCGCATCATGCCGAGATCGGCGGCAAAACGCCGGGATCGATGCCGCCTGATGCCACCTGTCTTGCCGAAGAAGGGATTGTCATTCCACCCACTTTGTTCTCTGAGATTGGTCCGGGTTTTTTCAATGCGTCCCGTTCGCCCGCAGACAATATTGCCGATCTCACGGCTCAAGTTGCCGCCAACCGCCATGGCGTCGAAGCGATCCGGGCGATGACCGTTACCTCGTCTGTCGAGACCGTCACTGGTCACATGGAGGGACTTTACCGGAGGGCGACCGGGATTCTGGAGCGCTCTCTCGCAGGATTTTCTGAATGTCGGGCCATCGATCACATGGACGATGGTTCAGTGATCCAGGTGGCGATCTCTTTTGACGAGACGCTCAGAGTGGATTTCACCGGATCGGCTCGAACCCATCCTGGGAATCTCAATGCCACGCCCGCGATAGTTCGCAGCGCCGTTCTTTATGCCTTGAGGCTTTGGGTGGATGAGGACGTGCCCTTAAATGAAGGATTGCTGGAGAATGTGGAAATCATCACCGAAGAGGGGATTTTGAACCCACCGCTGACAGCCGATCCCGCCACCTGCCCGGCGGTGGTGGGCGGGAATATTGAAACGAGCCAGCGGGTTGTCGACGTCTTGCTGCAAGCGCTGGGGATTCAGTCAAACGGGCAGGGGACAATGAATAACTTCCTCTTCGGGAACGAGCGATTCGGTTTCTACGAGACGATGGGCGGGGGAGCCGGTGCGGGGCCCGGTTGGAATGGGCGGAGTGGTTGTCATGTCCACATGAGCAATACCGCGATCACCGACGTGGAAGTTCTCGAAGAACGCTATCCGGTGCGGGTGCGTGAGTTTGCGATCCGCCGGGGTTCCGGGGGTGGGGGAGTTTGGAGAGGCGGTGACGGCTTAATTCGTGAGATTGAGTTCCTTGAGACGATGACGGTCTCACTCCTCACCCAACGACGCAATCGAGGTCCCCAACCCAACGGGCAAGCCGGACGGCAGCAACATTACCATGACGGGGAATGGATTGAGTTGCCTGGAATCACCTCCTTGGAAGTGGTTTCGGGTGACCGGGTTCGAATTGAGACTCCCGGCGGCGGAGGATGGTTGCAAGAAGGCCAAACCTGCGTATCATTCCGTCATGAGCAACGAAAAACCTCAGATAACGACTTACCTTAAAACATTTTGTGGGTGGAGTGAAGGCGTCCGTGCGATCATGCGCAAGTATGACCTCGAGTTCGACGAGAAGGACATCATTAAGAACCCCGCCTTTCGCTGGGAGATGGAGCAAAAGACGGGCCAGTCGCTCAGTCCCTGTGTGGAAGTGAACGGCGAAATGCTTCCTGATGTCAGTGGCGAGGAAGTGGAGGCGTTCTTGATTCAAAAAGGGATCGTCAAAGCCAGCGAAGCTGAGCCGGATGCCTCCATCGACTCCTCCTGCTCACCCGAGCAACACGAGAAGCAAGCCCTCGCCGAAGCTGCCACCAAAGGCGAACCCGGCAAGATCGTCTTCCTCGACTGATCGTTCGGGGATTTTCCGAAACGGCACTCCAGGGAGTGCCGTTTTTTTGCGTAAAATGAAGCCGAGGAGAGAGCCATGCCTACCGGTCCCGACGAGATCCCGCCCACCCTGGCCGGTAGCGACATCTTCGACAACCGCGCCCGGGGACTTGAGCGTCCCGGTCACCCCGACCTCGACCGGCACCCTTCAATTGCAGGTTCTTGCCAGCGCTGTCCTCACGGATACCACTGGCAATCCACTTGATACCAGCTCGGCGATCTGTGCGGATGTGACCATCACGGTGGCGGTGGGTTTTAATTTTTCCGCAGTCGAACGGTTGCGTGTCTTCCTCGTCGGCGGTCAGTCGAATGCGGACGGGCGGGCGGTTCCTTCCGGTCTACCCACCAGCCCGGTCAACTTGCAACGGCCTCAGGAAGATGTCGATTTCTACGAAGGCGGTCTAATGTCCTTACGACCCGTCGGGAGCCAGTTCGGGCCGGAAGTCACCTTGGGACGCTGTCTGGCCGACAGTGTTGCTGACGGCTTTACCACCCGGGTCGCCCTGATCAAGCACGCCTCTGGCGGAACGAATCTGCATACCCAACGGAAAGGTGGAGGAGATGACGCGACCACGGGTGACGGGTGCGTGGATGTCAGCTTCTAATCCGCAGCCTCACCTATGGGGCAGGGCTTCTCTTCATTGTGAGTCGGCTGTAGAGCGATCAGACGGCAGTCAATGCGAGTGGGCTGGCATTCGCCTTGATTGACACCGAGTTCCGGGTGGATTTTTCTTTGCTTCCTCAAGAAAGCTGACGATGTTTGGCATGGCATATTTTTGGTGGAAGGGCAAAGATAAACCGAAAGTAGGGCAAAGGTAATCCTCCTCAATCTCCCATAATGGTAATGGTTGCACGGCAGGGGAGCTTGCGACACAACGAATTATGACAGAAGATGAGAGACTTGGGGCTATTCGCCAGCGCCATCGTAACGGGGATCCCTTAAACCTTTCCGCAATCATCGCGGAATGTCCGGAACTGCTGACGGGGCTTTTGATCCGGCCTCCTTCCGGGGATGGCGCGAGACCTTGGAACGCGCCGGCCTCTCATACGACCGCATCTTGATCGTCCCGGAAATCGAAGTGGCCTGTCTGCACTGCGGGTATCGCGAAGGACGGATCGATCACCACATGAACGGGGAGCACGGGCAAAGTGCAGCGGAATACCGGCAGGAATTTCCGGGAGGCGAGGTGTTCAGCGAAGACCTCCGCATGGGCCGTATGGGATTGCGCCACGGAAAGGAATCGAAACGAATCGTCCCGCATTGGGAACCCGCCTGGTCGCTCAACTACGCGCTCGACCGCCTTCACCATTACCATCGGCTCGGGCTGCCCATGAACCGCAGCTACTGGACAAGCAATGAACCCGGACTCGCAGGCTATTTGCGGCGGATTTTCACCCACTGGGAACCCGTCTTGGAGGCCATCGGGCTGAATCCGGAGATGGAGCGGAAGGCGAAAAAAATCGTCTATTTGAAGAAAAAAAAAGCGATCCGGAGCGAGCTGATATCGCTTGGAAAAGAGAGGCCGGAGGTCCTGCGCATCGTCTCGGCGGTCACTCAGGGAACGCAATCCCTGATCCGTTCCGCCGTGCTCGTATATGGCTCGTACGAGGCGGCCTTGGAGGATGCGGGAATCCCTTCCCGGGTGGTGATGCCGGAATTGGATAACGCGGAAATGCTCTCCGCCCGCGAGCGTTTGCTGGCCGCGTGCCGGGAGCGGCTGGCCGGACCCCGCAGGCGGGATGAGCAATGGCTCCTGCGCTTCTATGAAGAGTATGAGGACGTGATGCGCGCTTTTTACGGGAACTGGAGCACCCTGATCGCGTTCCTCGGTTCGGATCCGCAACAATTTTTTGCAGCTCCTGGAACGGACCAATATCCCGATGAAGCAGCAGTCCTCAAGGGTCTCAAATCCCGCCACGCGGCGGGCTTGCCTCTCGACCAAACCCGCCTGCGCAATGACAACGCCGGCCTCGCGATCCGTGCCTCGCAGTTTTTCGGGAAAATGTCGAAAGCTCTCGAAGCGGTCGGACTGGAAGTCGTGCCGCACAATTTTCGACGCATGCGTTACAAATCGGGTGAAGAAGTGCTGGCTGCCCTGACCGAGCGGCGGGAGTCCGGGACGAGCCTCTATCCAATCGATCTTTTAGCAGAAAATGACGGCCAACGATTGCACAAATGGGCGCTGCGGTATTTCGGCAGCTATGCGGCGGCCTTGGCGGGCATTGGCGTGACGCTGGGCCTCAAGCCCGTTGACCGAAGCGGACAAATCATCTACCCGAATGCGAAGTCGGTGTTGGAGGCCATCCGGGCGCGCGCGAAAAACGGCTTGGGCTTGAGTCATGAGAATCTCAAGGTGGTGGCAGCAAAAGGAGGCGACGTCACGCTTCGCTTGGCGGGCATCCGCGAATTTAGCACCTGGGAAGCCGCCTTGTTCGAGGCCGGGTTTTATGACATTGATCACCGTCCCCGCAAGGGTCCCACACGGAAACGCTTCTGGACTCGAGCCGATGTCACTGCTGCCTTGCGGGAGCGGACGGACAAGGGGCTTGGCTGCGACAGGGACACGCTGCTCGGCAAAAAGCACCAAGACAGTGCGCTTTACCACTCGATTCACAAATACTTCGCGACCCTTGAGGAAGCCCGGGTGGCAGCGGGCCTGATGACCCGGGCTGCGGCCGGGCCTCCTCCATATCATACAAAAATGGAATGCCTTGCCACCCTGAAGCGTCGGCGCAAAGAAGGCAAAGCGCTCGATCTGCGCGCCATGCTGACCGCCTCACGCGGCGACCGCCCACTGGCAGTGGCAGCCCACCGGCATTTCGGAAGCTGGGCCGCAGTGCTCCAAGCTCTCGAAGGGAAGCAATGAATCGCTCAGACAGCTCCACAGTCCAAAAAGCAAAAAAAAAAATTTGCCCTCCGCACTTGATCTCAAGCCCGTCACTTTTGTGTGACTTTCCCTTGAGTAGCATCCAAGGGCAATTTCACCAATCGTGGCTGCACGAAGGAAAGTCTGCTTCAGTGACAGGCCCGATCTTTTCGCGCAAACAACTCATTCATTCCCTCGCCGTTCCGTATTCTCATCCGGGGACCTGCAGACCGATCCCACCACGGGGTTGGAAGACCCGGCGGTTTTGACTTAATCTACGACGAAAATAATGAATCCGATCCAGGTCCTGAAGCCGGGGTGGTTGGCAGGGCCCATTTCGATCCCGATGCGACCATTGGGTCTCTCTGATTGCAAACGACCCTGACGAAACACCCGGGTCCGAGGATGAGATTGGGTTTTCCTCGCCGCCAACATCCGTCGCCCGCAAAAAAGCCCGGCGGAAAATGTCCGCCGGCCTCGTTTTGATAGACTTTTGCTAACCTAGCAATCCACTGGTCCGGAGCGGCGGCTTCGAATAAGCGCCCCGCCACTGATCAAGAGAGCCAATGCCAGCATGCTGCCAGGCTCGGGAATTGCCGAGACAGTGGAAGCAGTCAAACTAAAATTGCTGATCGTGGTTGTTGGACTGACAAAGAGGGCTGACGCCTGGGCGAAACCAAAAACGTCTCCCGCCGAGACCGGGAAGCTGACGGATCCGCTCTGTGAAGTCGGTCCAGCGATACTTGAGACTGGCGTTGGGACTCCGTTATTAAGGACACCGAAGGGGGCTAACGCGAAGGGTATGAACGATGGGACTGATACGCTGTAGGACCAGTCAAAGGCGATGGTACCGGTGAGCGGCGCGGAAATCGTGTAACCAACCAACCCACCCAGGCCGTTGCTGGTCAGCGAGATGCTGGAGGGCGCGCCGGTGGTGTTGACGGAGGCCCCTCCGAGAGTCGTGGTGGTCCAATTGGAGGGAGCGAAGTCCCCTTGGAAATCGGCCAACACTACGGCAGAAGCGAGGGACCCGTGGGTCAGGGCACATGCGCATGCCAAAAGCGCAACCCTTTTGGATCGTGCGGAAACACCGCAGATCGCCACTGAAGAGGAATCCTGAGGGATTCCGGTTTTCGGGGAGGGAATTGTGGGACTTATCGTACTAAGACGAATGGAATAATTTGATCTCATGTTAAGATGCGAGTGGGGGGTGAACTACTTTTTTAATTAACTTTAGCAGACCCCAATTTTACTTGATGGTGTAAAATTGCAAGGCGATTATTTTCAAGAAAAGGGGTGCCCCCTCTCAGGGACACCCCTCCATGGCTCTGCCGGTATTTTGGGGGAAGTACGCTTGCTCTTAATCGTTTGTAACGATCTTGGCTCGCGTGAAGATGGTTTCTTGAGTGGCAATCACGCCCGGGATGCGAAGCGTGAGGGATCGTGTGCCGTTCCCGGTGTTCTCGACATCCGCATCGATGGTGTAATCGCTATCGATGATCATTTCCGACCAGTCGGATAGATTAATGCTCGACTCGATGATGACCCCGATGGCGGAATCGTTGACAATCGTCAGGGTCAGGATCAAATCATCCCCGTCCATAGAAGCGGTCGGGAGGTTCCTGCTGACGGCAGCTCCGGTTGGATCCATCTGGAAGGCGTAGGCAACGAGGTTGCTGGTGCCGTCGTTATTGAAGTCCTGGGCGATCCCTGTGCCGGCTGCTCCGTTGGTGAAGAACTGGTTGGCCCAGCCAAGGTATCCACCAAGGGCCTTGGAAATACAGGCATCGACGCGCGGGGTCGTTGTCGGATCGGGGATGTCAACTTCTCCGCCGAGTTGCCCCACGAGGTATTCGGCGAGGATTTGCTGCTCACCGACCGTGGTCTCGCAGATCTCACGGGCCGGGTCGTCACTGACGGCTCCGAGCGCGGCGTATCCGTCGCCGCCGGTGGCGAGGAAGTTGTTGGTGGCCAGGCCGAAGGTGCGGGTGGCGTCTCCCCTCAGGATGAAGTTTTCCACAACGAGGTCTTGCGATCCGTCGGCGCGTGTCACGATGAGTGACTCGATCCGTGATGGAGTCATCAGGCTTGTTTGGTCGGACATACCGGGCTTCGTCGGATCGAACATGAGGTGCATTCCTGCGACCTGCGGGAAGCGGCCGTCGGTCGCCGGGAAGCGGCTTACGGCATTTTCGATGGCTGCGAGAAGCTCGCCAGCCTTGATTTCTACAATGGCGAGACGGTTGTCGAAAGCGAGCGCGGCTCCGATGGTGAGGCGCGTGATGTTCGGCCCGAGAATCGTGTCGCGGATCCCACCCCCGTTTTTCAAGGCGATATCGACATCCCAGTTGATGATGCTGTCGTCGAGGAAACGTTGCGCGCCCCAGATGGTGGAGTCGGCCACGACACGACCGAGGTTGGTCTCGCGGGAGCGAACGTCAGCGCGGAGACCGTTGAGTGCCTTGCCAGTGGTGCCGATGATCTCAAACTGAGACTGGATGAGCGGGGTATTTTGAAGCGTGCTCCAGATGTCCGCGACCTCGGCGGAAGGCATCAGTGGGACGATGCCAACTTCCGCGCCGAGCGCATCGACGGCCTTCTGCGTGGCGGCGATCGGGCCGGAGCGGACATCGATGAAATTGAGCAACCCGGCGGTATCGAAGCCGATGATCAGATTTCCAAGAGAGCGGTATTGCTGCTCGCTGTTCACCACGATGACCGGATTGCGGTCCATGTCGGTGAGGAGGGTCGGGTAACCGGCGCTCGATTCATCGCCGTCCCGCAAGAGATTGAAAGGGCCAATCGGCGACTCCTGGGCGAGGAATCCGGTGCTGCCAGCGGAGACGATCACGTCGATGTCGCGCAAATCCTGCGCCGAGAGCGGATCGCCGGTGAAGTCCTGGGCGTGATCCATCAGGATGATTTTGTTGATGCCCTGGGCTTTCAAAATATCGACCTGCTCCAGCACTTGCGTCAGCGCAGAGACAAGCGGTTGGTTGGTCGTTGCGTCGCGACCGCCCACAAAATCGAGGCCGGGAAGCGTGGTCTCCGGCCGTCAGGTAAATAGTCGGAATGCTCTCTCCCGTGCCAAGCGCGCGGAGTCCTTCGACGAGTGCCCCGTAGTTGATGATTTTTTCCTCCAGGGTGTTGGGATCTTGAAAGGACGATTCGTTGTCGGAACTGTGCAGCACCTGCATCGTAAAATCAGAAGCGGCGGCGGCGGCGATCTCGATGTCTGCGGTGGCTGTTGTTACTTCGCCGAGTCCATCGGTGACGGTCAGGATGACCGTGAAGGTGGCGTCGCTCGCGAAGGTGTGGAGGGTGTCCTCGACCGCCGACATGCCTCCGTCGCCAAAATCCCATGCAAAAGTGTAGCTGCCGTCGCCGCCCGATGCGCTCGCATCGAAGAAGACCTGCCCGGCGGAAAGAGCACTGCTCGCGGATGCAAAAGATGCCTCCAGGGGAACTGGTTCGGGATCCTGGGCGAATCCCGAAAACGGGGTGAGAAGGATCGCCGCAGTAGTGGCAGCGAGGGAGCGAAGTGGGGAGCGTGGTTTTCTCGGTTTCATTGCCGTTTTATCATTGAATTGCATTGCCATAGGTGGGCCGTTTCCGACCCGTGATGGCGACGAAACTAGAGTGATTTTATATCTTCTCGCTGCGAAAAAGGTTACAAAACCGTAACGATTCAGGCCCCTTGGGCGAGGGGCCAGGGTGTGACCACATTCACTTTGCGAAGCAGTTGAAGGAACCCTTCAGCCGTTGGTTTCACAAGCGTCACGGGCGTCACGGACCGCTTTGGGAGGATCGGTATCGGAGCCGTTTGGTGAGGAAAGAAGGGGGCGGGAGGGATTTTGAGGGGGGATGATTCCGGGGATGAGGGCCTGTATTCGCTGCGGCAGGTCACGATTTAAAAAAAAGCCCCTTCGATCAACGGACCGAAGAGGCTTTTTAAAAGTGGTGGCTCATCTCGGATTCGAACCAAGGACACGCGGATTTTCAATCCGCTGCTCTACCAACTGAGCTAATGAGCCATACAGGTTTTACACTGCGGGCGGGGTGATAAAGCCCGCCGCGATCTTTGGCAACAGAAAACGGGATTTTTTCGCCGGAATTCTGTGCCTTCAGGGGCTGAGCCGCTCCATGATCCAAGTGCCACCTTCCAGGCGGTAGCGGAGGCGGTCGTGGAGGCGGCCTTGGCGACCCTGCCAGAACTCAAGGTAGGTCGGATCGAGTTGGTAGCCTCCCCAGAAGTCGGGACAGGGGACGCCGTCGGCCTCGGGGAATTTTTCGCGGTAGTCGCGGTCTCGTTCTTCGAGGAGGGCGCGGTCGGGGATGACTTCGGACTGGCGTTCCGAGACCCAGGCCCCGATTTGAGAGTCGTAGGGGCGGATCTTGAAGTAATTCTCGGAGGCTTCGCGGGAAGTTTTCGCGACGGTGCCGCGGATGCAGACCTGGCGCTCCAGTTCTTTCCAGAGGAAGGTGAGGGAGGAGTGGGGATTTTCGGAAAGATCGCGGGCCTTGCTGGACCGGTAATTGGTGAAAAATTGCAGGCGGCGGCCTTCGATGCCTTTCAGAAGGAGGGTTCGGGAGCTGACTTCGCCGCTCGAGTTTGCGGTGGCGACGGTCATGGCGTTGGCATCGGGGATCCCGGCGTTGCGGGCGGTCTTGATCCAACCCGCCAACTGGTCGACGGGGTTGGGAAGCATTTCGGATTCGTGGAGGCCTCCTTGGGTGTAGTTTTCGCGGAGATCGGCAAGGTTCATGATTTGGGATCTTCTGGTTCGTCTTCTATTTCCATGGCGACGTAGTCGTCCCCTTCGCGCTGGAGCCGGATGTTGTTGATACAAAGAACAGCGATGAGGCCGATGAGGGCGAAGCTGGCTTCCAGGAAGAAGGGGGTGAACAGGATCCCTCCGATCTTTCGGAAGACCTCGCCCACGAATCCGGGGAGGCTGCCCAGCAGGAAAATGGTGAGAATCACCCCTCCGACGAGGACGATGGGGATGAATCCGGCGAGGATCGCGCGCGTTTTTTTCTTCACGCGGAGAACATGGCAGGTTTCGCGATACTTGCAATGGCAGGGGTGGGCGGGTAATGCTGCGCGTGTGAGGTTGTTTGATACCCTAAAACGCGAAGTGGTCCCCCTGGAGCCGGTCGATGGTCAGTCCTTTCGATTCTATTGCTGTGGTCCCACGGTGTATGGCCCTGCGCACATCGGAAATTTCCGGACTTTCGTGATGCAGGACGTCTTGCGTCGGGCTTTGGAGCTTGGCGGAATGAAGACCAAACATGTCCGCAACATTACCGATGTCGATGATAAGACGATTCGCGATTCGGTGGCGGCGGGACGGACCTTGCTCGATTTCACTTCGGAGTGGCGGGATAAGTATCATGAGGATAGCGAGGCGTTGAATTGTCTGAAGCCGCATGTCGAACCGAGTGCGGTCGAGCACGTGCCCGAGCAAATCGCGATGATCTCCGAGTTGGTGGAAAAGGGGCATGCGTATGCCTCGGACGATGGTTCGGTGTATTTCAAGATTTCCTCCTTTCCCCGATACGGTGAGCTTTCGAGACTCGATACCCGCGAGCTGGATCTGGGAAAGACGCAGAATGAGCGGGCGAATTCGGACGAATACGACAAGGACAACGCGGCCGACTTTGTGCTTTGGAAGGCCCGCCGGGAGGAAGATGGCGAAAACCATTGGGAGAGTCCGTGGGGGCAGGGTCGTCCGGGCTGGCACCTGGAGTGTTCGGCCATGATTCGCAAGTATTTGGGCGAAACCTTTGATTTGCACAGTGGAGGCGAGGATTTGGTTTTCCCGCACCACGAGAATGAAATTGCCCAGTCCAAGTGCTCTGGCGGTGGTGAATTTGCCCGTCACTGGTTTCATTCGGCGCACCTCCTGGTGAACGGGAAGAAGATGTCGAAGTCCAGCGGGACGCTCTACACCTTGGTTGATCTGGTGAAAGACGGCTGGACGGCGATGGAGGTTCGCTATGTCCTGATCGGGTCGAATTACCGGAAGCAACTGAACTTTACCAAGGAGTCGCTCCATGCGGCTCGTGAGGCGCTTTCGAAATTAGCGAAGGCGGCGGAGGGTCGGGAAGCGCCGGGATATCGTGAACTTTTGAAGGGCGGGAGTCTTGGGGTCTTCGCGGGTGCGATCGAAAAGCTGAATGAGGACTTGAATACCGCCGGGGCGCTCGGTGAAATTTTCACCCATTTGAAGGCGGCCAAGAGCGAGGACGATTGGAGAGGGTTTTTCACGGTTCTGGCGGCATTGGGATTGACCCTGCCCGAGTCCGAGGCGGTGGAGGTGCCGGGTGAGATCGCGGAGATTGCTACGAAGCGATGGGAGGCCCGGCAGGCGAAAGACTGGGCGGCTTCCGATGTTTTTCGCGATGAATTGGCGGTGAAAGGCTGGGTCGTGAAAGACGGTCGGAATGGTTACGAAGTGGTGCCGCGATGACCGTCTGTGTGGCATCTCCCTATCCGCTCACCGAGTTGAAAGGCAATTCGGTGACGACCCGCCGGATTGTTGAAATCCTGCGGGAAGAGGGGATCGCGGCGCGGGGAAGTCATGGATTCGATGGGGAACCTGCCGACGTCTTAATCAGTCTGCATGCGGTAAAGGGAGCGCAGGCCGTAGCCGATTATCGTGCACTCTATCCGGAGGGGAAAGTGGTCGTGCTGATCACCGGAACTGACATTTATCAATTGTTACCCGGGGGATCGGCTGAGGGTGAGCGGGCTCTTGAGGCGGCCGATGCAGTGGTGGTGGTCTTTGATCGCGCGGTGCAGAGTCTCGATGTCCGATGGCGGAAGAAGGCCGTTGTTGTTCCCTCCAGTCTTGCTCCGATGACTGTGGTGGCAAAGCCCGGGCGTCCGCCCTTTGCGATTTCGGTGGTGGGGCATCTGCGACCGGTAAAGCAGCCTTTTCTAACGATCGAAGCGGTCGCGAGGCATCCGGAATGGACGGAGGTGGAAGTTTGGCAAATTGGCGAAGCACTCGATGATGAGAGTGCGGCCCAAGCCCGGGAATGGGAGAAACGGGATACGCGCTACCGGTGGTTTGGCGGCATTCTGCGGGAAGACTCCTTGGCTCTTTGTGCCCGGAGTTCCCTCACCGTGAATAGTTCACTTCTGGAAGGGGGAGCCAATGCCGTTCTTGAGGCCATGACGATGGGAGTTCCGGTTCTCGCGAGCAGGATTGAGGGAAATATCGGGCTCTTAGGTCATGATTATCCCGGATATTTCGAAGGTGGGATGGACGACGCGCTCGCTTCGGTGATCGATGGGGAATTTGACCTGGCCGCCTGGTGCGATCACTCAACGGGGAGGCTGCCCTTGTTTTCGCGGGAGCGTGAGGCCGTATGCTGGCTTGATCTCCTCGGAAAACTTCTCTATTCCCCTGCTTCTCAATGAGCGAGCTGGAAGAACACATAGCGGAAATCGGGGCCCAGTTTGCAATCGATGGCAAGTTTGCCGGCGGGGAGGAAATTGAAAGCGGCCACATCAATACAACCTACCTGGCCGCTTATACTGATGAGGATGGCGATCAGTCGCGGTATATTCTTCAGCGGATCAACGAGCACGTTTTTTCCGAGCCCCTGCTCGTGATGAAAAACGTGGCGCGAGTCACCAGGCACATTAACCAGAAGGTCCTTCGTCGGAAGCGGGATTTTGGAGGTCAGACCTTGAGCCTTTATCCCGGGAGGGATGGCAAGGATTGCGTTGAAGGTCCGAGGGGCGGGATTTGGAGGTGCTACAACTACATCGAAGGATGCCGGACCTACGATGTCGTTGAGAATACCCGGCAGGCCTATCAGGCCGCGAAAGCTTTTGGCGCATTTCAGGATTTGGTGAGTGACCTTCCGGTTGAGAAGGTCGCCGTGACGATCCCGGGCTTTCACGATACCCCGGCCCGGTATGCCCGGTTGATGTCTGCAATCGAAAAGAATGTCCTCGGGCGGGCGGCAGGAGTGGCTGATGAGATTTCTTTTATCAAGGAACGTGAGTCCATTACCGGGCGGCTTCTGGATCTGGTGGCCAAGGGCGAGTTGATCGAGCGGGTCACGCATAACGACACCAAGTTAAACAACGTGATGATTGATGAGCAGACCGATGAGGCGGTGTGCGTGATTGATTTGGATACCGTGATGCCCGGTCTTCCTCTTTACGATTTTGGGGACATGGTGAGGGCGGCGACGAGTCCGGTTGCTGAGGATGAGCGTGATGTTTCCAAGGTCGAGATGCGCATGCCGATGTTTGAGGCCTTGCTGGAGGGGTATCTCGAAACCGCCCACAATTTTCTCACTCCGTTGGAGATCGAGCTGCTGCCATTTTCGGCCAAGTTGATTTGCCTGGAGACCGGGATTCGATTCCTCACGGATCATCTCGAAGGCGACCAATATTTCAAGATCTACCGCGAAGACCACAATCTGGACCGCTGTCGCACCCAGCTAGCGCTCGTGAAATCGATCGAAAGCCAGGAAAGCCAGATGGTGGGCTTCGTGAAGAAGTGGCGGGCGAGCTGAAATGGGGCTTTTGTTTACCCATTGACCCCGATAGGTCTGGGGCATGTTGAGCATGAGCGATCTTAGTGAAGGGCAAATTCAGGAAATCAAAACCTGGGTTTCCGAAGGGGCGCAGATGGCCGACGTGCAGAAGCGTCTCAAGGATGACTTTGATCTCAACGCAACCTATATGGACACGCGCTTCCTGGCGCTCGATCTTGGCTTGGATTTTATCAAGGAAGAGGAGGATGAAGAAGTGGAAGTGGAACAGCCGCTTGGGGAGGAGGTTCAAAACGAAGCATCGCCTGCAGAAGTCGAGGTGTTGCCGCCTTCGGAAGGAGCACCGTCAGTATCGGTCGGGCTCGATCAGATTGCCATTCCCGGGTCCATGGTCAGCGGGTCGGTGACTTTTAGCGATGGCGAGAAGGGGAATTGGATGATCGATGCCGAAGGCCGTCCTGCCATCGATCCCGAAACTCCCGACTATCGGCCGTGTCCAGAAGACCTTGTAGACTTTCAGGCAAAGCTTCAGAAAATCTTCGAGAATCAGATGTAGCCAAGGGGAAGGGCAAGATCATCGACGATCAATCTGCCTCGATAAGATGGACGATCCATCAATGATTACGATCATCAAAACGTCACTTTGACGGAAAAGTCACGGGGCGGGGATGGATCCTGAATTGTTGGCTGATAGGCAGTTATCATGCTGAAAGTTGATTTTGTGACCGATACCTATGCTCCGGATGTGAACGGAGTCGCCATGACTCTCGGGCGCCTGGTCAGAGGGTTGAGGGCAAAGGGGCACCAGGTCCACGTGATTCACACCGCAGGCGCTTGCTCCGGTAAGAAAGCTCATGCGCTTCTTTGTCGAAGATCATGCCGAAGCACTCCATGAGAGTGAGGCGGCCATGCAGTTGATCCCCGGATTGATCGCGGCCGCTCGCGAGCTTCCGTTCCCTGCGCGGGATCTGGAATTTTTTGCGGATACCCTTGAGATGATGCAATGGGCGCGCAGGTATTATTTCGGACCGTTTTCACCCGGGTTGGCGGAAAAGATTGAGACTGCCAAGCAGGGCTACAAGCAGAGGTGGCCCAAGAACGGTGCCTGCACCCGCTTTAGAATTCGCACTGATTTTCAACCCGTGCATCTCAAGCGTCGCACTCTGCGTTGGGGTGCCCGCATTCTGTTGAGGCGACAAAGAGGCTACCGTTTTGTCGATTACGTCTTTGTGCTGACCTTGATGGGGGTCATCTACCGGTGGTTTCGGCACTCCCGACCCAAGGCCATCCCATCCTTTGTCCGGAAGTCGGCGATGGGGGTTGATTCGGTTTTTGAGTAAACGGATGATTATTTTCCGTAAACTTGGTCCGGGTCAAAGGTCCTTTCGTCGTCGATGAATTTGAGAGCGACGGGATTGTTCTGCGGAAATTTGACAGCCCGATAGAAGCAGGAACGGCGTCCGGTGTGGCAGGCTCCGGCACCTTGTTGAGTCACGTAGAGGATGAGGGCATCCTGGTCGCAATCGGTTCTAATTTCGTGGACCTTTTGGGTGTGGCCCGAAGTCGCGCCCTTGTGCCAAATTTCCTGCCGTGACCGTGAGTAATAAACCGCTTCACCCTTCTCGATCGTCATCTTCAGGGAGTCGGTATTCATGTAGGCGAGCATGAGGGGTTCCCGCGTTTCGTGGTCAATGGCCATGGCGGCAATGAGGCCGGCGGAATCAAATTTCGGGCTGAAGGAAAGGGACTCGTCGAGTTCCTTCTTGTCGGGTCGTGGGGAGAACTGAAGCTCACTCATGGCAGGGAAGATTTGTCGGCATTGACGGGATGGTCGAGATAATACCGCAGCTTGCGGACGACCGGTGTTCCCAGGCGCGGAGGTCGAGGGCGGAGAACACAAGCGGGACGCGTGTGCGGCGGTAGAACATGCGTCCCGCTTGTTTGCGGACGACCGGAGTTCCCGGGCGCGGAGGTTGGGGGCGGGGAACACAAGCGGGACGCATGTGCTACGGTAGCACAAGCGTCCCGCTTGTTTGCGGACGACCGGTGATCCCGGGCGCGGAGGCCCGTGGAACACAAGCGGGACGCGTGTGCTACGGTAGAACAAGCGTCCCGCTTGTTTGCGGACGACCGGAGTTCCCAGGCGCGGAGGTTGAGGGCGGAGAACACAAGCGGGACGCATGTGCTACGGTAGAACAAGCGTCCCGCTTGTTTGCGGACGACCGGTGATCCCAGGCGCGGTGGTTGGGGGCGGGGAACACAAGCGGGACGCGTGTGCTACGCGGGTATTTGGCCCTTGGGGTTGGTGACGCGGGATCGTGCGCAAAAAGCAGGCCTTGCTGATCCCGAAATAGGGATCTCTGAATTTTCCGAAAATCTCCTCTTGATCTCCCGGACTTTTTTCCTACGCTCCGCCCACCAAGACGGTGGTCGTAGCTCAGTTGGTAGAGCTCCAGATTGTGATTCTGGCTGTCGCGGGTTCAAGTCCCGTCGATCACCCCAATTTTTCAAAAAGCCGTTCTCTCCCAGGGGACGGCTTTTTACTTTTTACGTCTCCACTTAGATTTGATCGAGGTATTGCTTGATGATGGGACGGGTCAGAAGACGAAGTTGCACCAGTGAATAGGCGATGGTGGCAATGAGCCCCCAAAGGAAAACGAAGAACACGGGGTCGCGGACTTCGGTTCCCAATGATTCACAGAGATGGGCAACCCCTTGCTTGATGATGGTGAAATAGACCCCGAGGAAGGCCGCACAGGAGATGGTTGCAAGGCCAGCCGCAACATGGCTCACCGCGATGCTCCATCTCGTTCGCCCGAGCAAGGCGACCCCGCTGACGAGAAACATCGCGGGCATGAGAATGAGGAATCCTTCAAGAGCGCGGTAGTATTGCTCGATTTCGACCCAGGTCCGGTTGGCGGCCAGATAATGGCTGAGTTCATCCGCTTCGATTCGCAGTTTTCCACTGATGGACCAGGAAAAGCCATTTTTGCGGGTCGCCTTGGAGTAAATCAGGAGGCCGAATCCCAAAGCGGCAATCGCGAGATTGCCACGCCCGAAGAAGGTCACCCGGGTCGGCGGGTGATCTACGGCTTGGGTATCCTCGCCGGGAGGGTGATAGGGATTTTCCGGCACGGAGGTAGTGAACCGCCTTTCGGCGGGCGGGGAAAGGCGAGAATCCCGCCACAATACTTGAAATCCCTTCCGCGTCCCGCTTCACTCACGCCCACATGAGCGATGCAGTCAGTCCCAGCCCCACCCATCCTTCCCTCGCACAGCTGGTAGGGGGAACTTCGAACGTTCTCTCGGAGAAGGAACTGGACGAAAAACTCCAGGAGGGACGTCCTTTGCGGATCAAGTTCGGGGTTGATCCCACCGCGCCGGATATTCACCTGGGCCACACCGTGCCGCTTGAGAAGCTTCGCCAGTTTCAAGAAATGGGGCATCAGGCCGTCCTCTTGATTGGAGATTTTACGGCCACCGTGGGGGATCCCACCGGACGGAGCACCGCGCGCCCGCCGCTGACCCGCGAGGAAGTCCTCGCCAATGCCGAAACCTACACCGATCAGGCTTTCAAGGTCTTGGATCGTGAGAAAACCGAGATTGTTTTCAATGGCGAGTGGTTTCGCAAGATGACCTACGAGCAGGTTCTTAAGCTCAATGCGCGGGTGACCCTGCAGCAAATGTTGCAGCGGGAAGACTTTAAAGAGCGGGTCGCAAAAGGGACGGAAGTTCGCCTTCACGAACTGCAATACCCGATCATGCAGGGCTGGGATTCGGTGGAACTTCGGGCCGATGTCGAAATTGGCGGAACGGACCAGCTTTTCAATATGCTCGTGGGTCGCGATCTTCAGAAGGAGGAAGGGCAGGCCCAGCAGGCTGTCATTTGTATGCCGCTTCTTGAGGGGCTCGACGGCGTCAAAAAGATGTCCAAGAGCGCTCAGAACTACATTGGTGTGAACGAGCCTGCCATCGAAATGTTCGGCAAACTCATGAGCATCAGCGATGAGTTGATGGATCGCTACTACCTTCTGCTTCTGGGGCAGGCGAGCGATGCCTCGCTGCATCCCATGGAGTCCAAGAAGGTTTTGGCCCGTCTCATCGTGGCCCGTTATCACAGCGAGGAAGTGGGGCACGCGGCCCGGGCGGACTGGGAAACCCGCTTTTCAAAGCGCGATCTGAATGCTATTGAGTTACCAAGTTTTAACGTTCCAGTCGATGGCAGCACTATTGCGCAAGTGGTCCAAATGGCCTTCTTACTCTCCTTCGACCAGCAAAAATCACTTGGCGAGGTGAAAAAACAGTTTGTTATTCCCGGAGCGGTCCAGCTTGATGGTGAAAAGCTTACCGATCCCGCAGCGATCTTTTCTGCGCATGGAGGACAAATCCTTCGACTTAGCAAGACACAGAGCGTCAGATTGGTCGAATAGTCGGACTTCAAAATCCGAATCAGGATGAAGCTTTCCTCCGATCTCCCGCCCGGCTGGATCATTCTGAAGGGGGTCCTTTTCCTCTTCATTCTAATCGCCGCCTCGGGTCTCGTCATTTTTCTCGACGAAACAACGCCCCGCATTTTCGCGTTGCTCTGCGTGATCTGGAGCTCGGCCCGGATTTACTATTTCTTCTTCTACGTCATCGAAAACTACCTCGACGATTCCTTCAAATTTACCGGCCTTTGGGCGGCTTTACGTCATTTGGCAAAAAAACGGAGGCGATGAGTGATGCCCTCCTGCCAGTCGAGTGGCGGAGGCCTTTTGACTGCTCCGAGGATCGGAGCTTTGAACCGCAACCCAAGCAGGTGAGTCCTGTCCTTCAATTCAAAGCGGCGATCCTCGCCGCAGTCAAAAGATCTCCCGATCCCTCGCTGAACCGGGTGCATTCACCGAAGACGGAACCCCAAGACTTGGGAACCGGACCGCCGAAATTGTGAAACTTGCGGATAAAAATCAGTTCCCCGGAGGCCCCCGATCCCGCCCCACATCCCTTCCCGAAAAATGCCACTGGCACCCTAGGCTGCTGTGGTCTAGACTCCGCCCAGCGATACCAATCATGATCGATTTCTTTTACTTCCTCCTCTTGCTTTTCGTTGTCATTGCCATCTTCAACATCATTATTTTCGTCCACGAACTGGGACACTTTCTTGCCGCCCGTTGGCGGGGGCTTCAGGTCGACCGCTTCCAGGTTTGGTTCGGAAAGCCGATTTGGAAGAAGGAGATCAATGGCGTGCAATACGGTCTCGGTTGGCTGCCCTTCGGGGGCTTTGTGGCGTTACCGCAGATGGTGACCATGGAGTCGGTCGAAGGGGAGAATCGCAGTGCCGATGAACTCCCACCGGTCACCCCCTTGGACAAAATGATCGTGGCCTTTGCCGGGCCTTTTTTCAGCCTCTCGCTTGCCTTTCTCGCTGCCTTTGCGGTGTGGGGCCTGGGCAAACCGCAGGACGCGATTAAGTCGAACGTCATTGGTGCGGTCGTCAAAGACGGGCCTGCGGACAAGGCAGGACTGAAGGCGGGAGACAAGATTCTCAAGGTGGAGGGCGAGCCGGTGAAGTGGTTTGCGGGCGGACTTTTTGACGATATCCGGACCCGCATCATGCTGACCGAAGGAGATGGCGTGACGTTCGAGATCGAGCGGGACGGCGAAGTTCAGACCGTCGAATCGAAGTTTGATATTGAGAAGACCGACTGGTGGAAGCGCCGTGCCCTACCTCAGGTGGGAATCGCGCCCAACGTTCCGGCGATTGTCGGTGAGATGATTAGCGATAAGAATGGCGTCAAGGGTCCCGCCGAGCGGGCGGGGATGACGCCCGGGGACGAGATTGTCGCCGTCAATGGCAAGACCGTCTACAGCCCGGCCGGAGTGGGATTTTTGCTTGGGGAAAATGACTGGAAAGAAAGCGAGATCTCGGTCAAGAGGGGGGATGAAATCGCGAAGCTTCAGATGACGCCCTTGAAACCAGTGGGTGATTTTTACGAGGATCCCATGATTGGGATTCGCTGGAGTGATCAGGGAATGTTCAGCACTGAGATCATTCGTCCCAACCCGCTGCAGCAGATTGGAAACAGCCTGAAGACGATGTGGATCACCATCAAAACAGTCTCTTCCCCAAACTCCCATGTGGGTGTTGATCAGCTGGCCGGACCTATCGGGATTGCCAAAACCAAGTTTCTCCTCCTCAAGGAAGACCATGGGTGGCTCCGCGTGCTTGCGTTTTTCGTTCTCTTCAACGTCAACCTCGCCGTTCTCAATATGCTGCCGCTGCCGGTTCTCGATGGTGGCCACATCGTGATGGCGATTTTCGAGTGGATTCGTGGCAAGCCGCTGCCAGTGAAGTTTCTCGAAGTCGTGCAATCAGCCTGTGCCCTGGTGCTGATCGGTTTCATGCTCTTCATCACGACCAAGGACATTGGTGACGAGATTCCCGGCAAGGGATCCAAGGCCGAGGGTCCGCAGGAGTTGGTGTGGCCAGGCGAGGGGAGCTAGAAATCTTGCCGTTTGCGATGTCCCATGACAGAGTGAAAATTTCCGATGAGACCTTCCCCAGCTTCCGTAAATGTTGCCCGCTTGACCTATCTGGTCCTGTGCGAACTCGCCGGGCTGGCGATTGCTCTGAGCAATCCCCACATTCCGCTTTGGGCTGGGCTCTTCGGTGGCTTGGTCGTAGCGGGATTTTTTATTGTGGTGGAGCGTCTCATGAGGGACTCCACCTTGAGGGGGTTTTCGACCGCGACCTTTGGAATCGCGGTGGGATTGATTTGCGCCTTTCTTCTGAATCGGGTGGGCATTTCGGATCTCGTAAAACTGGCGGTCACGCCGTTGAACAATGAGGACCTCGGCGAGTCACTGGCCCTGGCTCTCAATGTCTCAATCTACGCCAGCCTCGCGTTTTTGGGGGCGGTGCTTGCGCTGCGGAGTAACCAAGAGGATTTCTCGTTCATCATTCCTTACGTTCGGTTTCGTCAGGATGCGACATCCGGTCAGCCTTTGTTGCTGGATGGTGAGGTCATTATGGACGGACGTTTGCCGGCTTTGATGTCGGCGGGTTTTCTCACCGGACGGCTTTTGGTGCCGCAGTTTGTGTTGGAGGAATTGCAGGTGATGGGAAATTCGCCATCAGCCGGAAAACGTCAACGTGGTCAACGAGGGTTGGAGGTCTTGGAACTGCTGCAGAAGAATCCCGCGGTGCCAATTTCCATTCAGGATTCCCGCGGGATGGCCGAGGATGATTCCTTTCAAGGCCGATTGGTGCAGACCGCCAAATTGCTCGGGGCCCGTATCATCACGACCGATGAAAATTTGACGAAGGTTGCGCATCTTCAAGGTGCCGATGTCATGAACCTCAACGATCTTGCCGATGCGCTGAAGCCATCCGTGGTGGTTGGGGAAACGGTCCGACTTGCCTTGGTGAGAGCCGGTAAGGATGATCACCAGGCTGTTGGATATATGCCTGACGGCACCATGATCGTGGTCAATCACGCGATTAATAAGATTGGGACCACGCAGGATGTCACCGTCATTAGCAAACTTCAGACCAGTGCCGGGCAGATGGTCTTTGCGGAGTTGAATAGCAACGAAGAGAGCAAGCTGTGAGCGACGTGCAAGCGATTTCGGTCACCCAGCTGGCCCGGCGAATTCGGAATCTTTTGGAGATTCAAATCGGAGAGGTTTGGGTTGAAGGGGAGATCAGCAACCTTCGCAAGCAGGCGAGTGGACACTGGTATTTTTCGCTCAAGGACGGGGCGGCGCAGATTTCTTGTGCGATGTTTGGGGCCCGTCGCCGGACCGGAGCCGAAGTGATTGAAGACGGGGCCAAAGTGCAGGTCTTTGGTGAGACAAGTTTTTATGAAGCCCGCGGGAGCACGCAGCTGATTGTCCAGAAGGCGAGGGCGGTGGGTTTGGGAGATTTGCAGGCCCGCTTTGAAGCGCTCAAGCGCAAGTTGGATCAAGAGGGGCTTTTTGACCAGGAGCGAAAGCGCAAGTTGCCGACCTTCCCCCGGGTGGTGGGCATTGTCACCTCGCCCACCGGTGCGGCCTTGCAGGATATGCTGAACGTTTTAGGGCGCAGAGCGCCGTGGCTGACGGTGGTGCTTTTTCCGACTGCGGTGCAGGGGAAGGGAGCGGAGCGGGGGATTGCCCATGCCATCCAGTGTGCCGGAAATACCGAAGAGATGGGACTGCCCCAGCCCGAGGTTCTCATCGTGGGCCGGGGCGGAGGTTCCCTGGAGGATCTTTGGAATTTTAACGAAGAGATCGTCGCGCGGGCCATCGAGGCTTCACCGATTCCGGTGGTGAGTGCGGTGGGGCATGAGATTGATTTTACGATTGCCGATTTTGTGGCCGATCTTCGGGCTCCCACCCCCAGTGCGGCTGCGGAGCTGGTCGTGCCGGATCAGCAGGAGTTGCGCGACCGGATGACCGGGCTGGGCAATCGCCTGACGAGAGTGATCGAAGGTCGTTTGGACCGCATGGCTGATCAACTGGACTACTATGAACGGGGGATTTTAGGACAGTCGCCTGACCGGGTGCTGCAGGGCCCAACGTTTCGGGTCGAGGAAGCCGGGATTCGCTTTCGGCGGGCCATTGATGATTCCCTCCGTGAACGGGAAGCGATGATTTCCGACTACCAGGCGAACTGGAAGCACTACCATCCCCGGGAGATTCTTCGGCGACGTCAAGAGAAGCTTGATGACCGTCAGGCTGCCTTCACGAGCGCGGCCGAGAATGCTTTGCGGGAGCAGGAGGGACGGATCGAGAGACTGTCATCCCTTCTCAAGGCACTGGGTCCCGGGAACGTTTTGAAGCGAGGATTTTCGATCACCTTTGACAGCCGGGGCGCGATCGTGAAGGAGGCTGCGAAACTTGTAAAAGGTGATCAACTCACGACACGTTTTGTAGACGGAGAGGTTAAAAGCGTGGTCGAAGAATCTTAAATTTCAGGATCCTGGAAGCGGGCAAACTCAAGGGTCTCGGGATAGAATGCCTGGAAAGCTTTGCCCGTGGAATGATAATTGTTTGTAAGGTCCTCCTCGGAGCCAACGAAAATCTTAAGGAAATCCCGGCGGTTGCGGATTCTGCGGAAGGTGAGCGCGAAGCCTTCGATCGTTCCGTAGGTGCCGAGCCAGTCTTCGGATCTCATTCGAGAAATAATTTCTCTCAATTCGGGAGTCATCCATTCCTTCCGGCGTTCTAATAAATGATATACTTATTCGATAAATTCTCAGAAGAATCTCGCGTGTTTCACGCACGAAGTCACTAAGCAAGGCTCCGCATCGGGAGGCATCGGTGGGTTGGGCGAGATGGAAGTGCGCGAGGAAGTTCAAGACTTGCGGACGTGCCAGCCGGAAGATAGAGAAGTGTCGATGATCGTCTCGTGGAATGATCGGCTCCTTGCCGAGGACGAAGTAAAGGTCTCGCCCTTCGATGGAGGTCTCCTCCGTGGCGAGGGCGTTTTTGAGACGATGCGCGCGGTCGACGGGCGGGTTTGTTTCTGGCCGAGGCACTTTTCGCGATTGCTGAACTCTGCGGAAAAACTGTCAATTTCAGTTCCCGATCCAGAAGTGATTGAGCACGCGATTTCGGACGTTTTGCGAGCCAATGATCTGGGCGCGGTGCAAGCCCGGGTGAGGCTGACCCTTACCGGGAATATTCTCATCACAGCAGTTCCGCTGACATCCGCTCCCGCCGTTTGCCGGGTGGCCACTACGGCCAGTCCGATCAACGAACGGAGCCCCTTGGCTGGGGCGAAAGTGTGTTCCTATGCCGAGAATATGGCGGTCCTGAGGGCCTCGGGAGCGGACGAAGCGATCCGCCCCAATACCCGGGGAGAACTTTGCGAAGGGTGTCTTTCGAATATCTTTTTTGTCATCGACGGTGTCGTGTCGACGCCATCACTTGAGACGGGATGTTTGCCGGGAGTGGCCAGGTCGGTGTTGTTGGATCGAAATTCTGAATTCCGGGAAGGGACGTGGCCGGTCTCGATTTTGGAGCGCGCTGACGAAATTTGGCTGACCAACGCGACCAAGTTGGTGACCTGGGTCGATGAATGCGACGGGAGATCCCTGGGGCCTCCGACGGAACTTTTCCAGCGGACGCTCGCGGACCTGCGCGAAGCGGCGAAGCACTAGACTTGCTCCCGGGCCGGGTGGGGATTAGAACGGGACATGGCCTTCACCGTTGCCAAAGCCTTTGATCTGATTGCTGCCGCCCATGAACGGGAGAGGCTGGCGCATGCCTTCCTCATCACCGGACCACGGGGGAGCGGAAAGCAAAAGCTGGCTGCCAAAATGGCCGATCTTCTGAATGGGGAGAAAGAGGAAGCGGATCTTTGGGGCGAGCCAGTGGAGAAGATCGATCCGGAGCTTGATGAACTGATGGGTGAATACATCCGCGTGGTCCGTCCGCGCTCCAAATCCCGGCAAGTGGCTGTCAGTGAGATCCGGGATCTCGAGAAAATGATGCACCAATCCTCGCCGAAGGGGACCTGGAAGATCGGGGTCATTGTCGATGCGGATCGCATGAACGAATCCTCCGAGAATGCCTTTTTAAAGACTCTGGAAGAGCCTCCGCGCGAGAGTTTGCTGCTCCTGTTGTCCAGTGAACCGGAGCGGCTGTTGCCCACCATTTGGTCGCGTTGTGTGCATCTGCCCCTGACGCCTGACCCGGAAGCAGAGCGACCGGAGTTGGTGGCGAGAATTCTTCCTTTGCTTGAAGAGGTGACCCGGAATGGTCTGGGGAAGCTCGAATCCGGACTCCTGGTGAAATCGGGGTTGGAGCAACTTCTGCGCGAACGTAAGGTGGAAATTCAAGCGGGATACGATGCCATTTTCAAAGAAGAGAAGGCCAAGTATCAGAAGGTGGTGGAGTCGGAGTGGTTGAAGGACCGGGAAAAGGTGTATGAAGCCCAGGCCTCGGCCGATTATCTCTCCGAGCGCTCGCTGTTGATCGAAACCATCCACGCCTGGGTAGGGGATTTTCTCCGTCAAAAGGCCGGGGGGACCGGACTCGAGTTTCGCGAATATGCCGGGATCATCGCTGAAGCGGTCGTCGAAGAGGATTTAGACGTGCTATTGAGGCGGGTTGCGGCCATGGAGGAACTGCGCCGCTTGCTTGAAACCAATGTGGTGGAGGCCCTCGCTCTGGAGGTCTCGTTTATGAAAACATTTGGAAAGCTCATTTAATGAAAAGGGATAAATCATTCGTCGATCACATTCGGGTCCGTTGCCAGGCTGGCGACGGCGGCCACGGAGTGGTGAGCTTTCGCAAGGAGAAATTTGTCCCGCGCGGGGGTCCCGATGGCGGCGACGGTGGAGATGGCGGGAACGTGGTGTTGATTGTTGATCGCAACACCGACAACCTTCGTTCGTTTCACTACGACCCCAAGTTGATCGCGGAACACGGGGCCCACGGGCAGTCGTGGAAGCGGCACGGTAAAAATGGCAAGACCAAGATTGGTCGGGTCCCTCCCGGAACGGTGGTTTACAAAAGCCCGGCGGTGGATGTGACCGATGCGGTCGAAATGGAGCGCAGTGAAGAGGGCGTGGAGTTGGTCCCGGTGGCCGACCTGATCGAGGATGGCCAGGAACTCGTTCTTTTGACCGGAGGCAAGGGCGGGCGGGGTAATTTTCACTTTCGTTCAGCCACCAATCAAGTGCCCCAGGAGCGTGAACTCGGGACCGAAGGCGAGGCTGGCATGTTTTATCTGGAGCTCCGACGCATCGCCGACGTGGGGCTCGTGGGATTTCCGAACGCCGGTAAATCAACCTTACTGAGCAAGCTTTCTGCGAAGCAGCCCAAGATTGCCTCTTATCCCTTTACGACCCTGACGCCTCAGATTGGGGTGGTCACTTTGAATGCCCAGGATCGTTTTACGATGGCGGACATCCCGGGGCTCATCGAAGGTGCGCATGAGAACAGGGGCCTTGGTCACGAGTTTCTGCGACACATTACCCGGTGTCGGATTTTGCTCTTTGTTGTCGATATCGCCGGCAGCGAAGGGCGCGAGCCGATCGAAGATATCCAGACGCTCAGGACTGAGATCAAACTTTATGACGAGGATCTCGCCAAGTTTCCCTGGATGGTGGTGGCCAACAAGATGGATCTTGAAACGGCGGAAGAGAATCTGGCGATCTTCAAAAATCGTTTTCCCAAGGTGCCCATTATTCCGATTTCCGCGATGGAAGGGGATGGTTTGGATGGTTTGAAGACCCAGATTTGGGAACTTCTGCAAGTCGATGAGTAATCTCTTGTTTGTTTACGGAGCGCTTCGAAAAGGGGCCTCAAATGATTGGCGGATGAAGGATGCCCGCTGGCTGGGGCCCGCCGAAGTGGCAGGGACCCTGGTGAAGATCGACTGGTATCCCGGACTGGTCCTCGGTGGAGAACAAGCGGTCAAGGGAGAGGTTTATGAAGTGAGCCCGGAATTGATGAAGGAACTCGATAAGTTCGAGGGCATCGGCCTGGAGGACAACCGGAACGGCGAATATCACCGGGTTCGTGCTGAGGTCACCTTGCAAGGTCAACCCATAGAAGTCTGGATCTACGAGTGGCTGAAGGGGATTGAAGACCACCAACCTGTGGAGTCGGGCGATTGGTTGTAAAAAAAGCAACGGCGGAGAGCCGTTGCTTTTTTGAGAGGCTTGCTTGATTCCGACGGAATTAGTCCTCGTAGGAGCCTTCGACACGGGCCGCGACGTCGCGGTAGCCGTAGTCGATCTCGTAGATCTGCTTGAAGCAGGCGAGGGCCTCGGCTTTCTTCTCGGCCTTGGTATAGATGACACCCAGTTCGTAAAGAATTTCCTTCTTGGTGTTGTCCATGGCGGTGAGTTCGTCGTTGGCGTCCTTGAGCTGCTTAATGGCAAGGTCGGTCATGCCCTTGGCGTCGAAGGTTCGACCGAGGAGAAGGAGAACCTTGGTGCGGATGTGCGGGTTCCGCGTGGCCTGCTGGAGGTGGGGAATGGCATCGCTGAAGTCACCGTTGTCGTAGAGGGCGTGACCGAGGTCGTAACGCATCTTGGCATCGGTGGGGTTTTTATCGACACGCTCTTTGCACTCAATCAGGCGTTCAGCGACCCGGTCTTTTTGAATCCCGGCAAGCTCGGTCTGAAGCTCGGCATTGCCGGGATCGGCAGCGGCGGCGGTCTGGACATCCTTGATATATTTCTCGGAGGCGCGGTCTTTCAATTGGTCCGCCTTGTTCTTCAGCGCAACGTCACCGCTGGAGAGCTGGAACGCCCAGTCGTAAAATGAGTGGGCCGTCGCAAAGTCCTCGAGTTGCTCGTAGGTGTTGGCCAGTTTCTTGACGATCACAAGGTTGTTAGGGTCGGCCTCATACTTGGCACTGAGGTCAACGGCCCGCTCTTCGAGCTGCTCTTTGGTGAGCGCGGTGCGGGATTCCTTCTCAAGCTCGGCAGCTTCGTCGCTCTTGACGAGGTCCTTGAAGCTTTGTCCTTCCGACATCCGGTTTTGCTTCATGGAAGCCTTCGCGGAGGTGTCTTTTTCACCTTTGATGGCGACACCATCGGAGGGGTCACGCTTGACGATGTCGCGGTAGACATTGGAGGCCTCGAGCTGCATGTCGCGGGCGACGTAGAAGCGGGCGAGTTTGTGAGCCATCTTGGTGTTGTCGGGATTACCGGTGCGCACCGTTTCGAGGGCAAAGGCGGCCGTTCCGAGGAGCCCCATCAAAAGGGCTGATTCGTGCAGGGCGTCGTTGATCCCGACGTTGAAAGGGTCCTTCTCGAGTTCCTTTTCGATGGAGATGAGTGCGCCTGCGGGGTCCTTCTTGGCCTGACGGATAAAGCCGCCGCCGCCGCCGCTGGAACCGAAGAGGCCTTTTTTGGCCGAGCCCGGGGAGGCCCCGGTCACGGTGATTTCAGCCTGGCGGAGGAGCTTGCGGGCATTGAGGAAGCCGGGGCATTCCTTGAGGATGGCCTGCAAGAATTTAATGGCGTAACCAGGATTGTTGCGCTCGACGCTGGCTTTGGCGTTCTTCCAGTGTTCCCGGAGAGCTTCTGGAAGCTCGGCTTCGGTGATTTCGCGGATTTCGTTCACTTCTGACATTGTTTGTGTTGTGTAGAATCTCGTTGGATTTGAGCTAATCAAGCGACTTCCGGGGTGCTTGGCAAGCATCCAAGACCGGAGAGCTATAATCCGGAGCAACGAAGGCTCTGATCCATCGCCAATGCGGGATTTTGCGCAGAACTTTCGCCCACGATAACAGCCGGGACTCCGGCGACGGTTTTGTGGGGTGGGACATCTTCGAGCACGACGCTTCCGGCTCCAATTTTAGCGCCCCGGCCAATTTCGACACGACCAAGAATTTTGGCTCCCGCACCGATCAGGACGCCGGAGCGAACGATGGGGTGGCGGTCGCCGGAGATTTTGCCCGTTCCGCCGAGGGTGACCTCATGAAGAATGGACACGCCGTCTTCGACGATTGAGGTTTCGCCAATGACCACGCTGGTGGCGTGATCGAGGAAAATGCCACAGCCAATGCGGGCGGCAGGGTGAATATCGACCCCAAAGACTTCTGCTGAAAGGCTTTGGAAGTAGAGAGCCAGGTCATGGCGGTCGTCGCACCAGAGTTGGTGGCTCAGCCGGTAGGTGGAAATGGCCATAAACCCTTTGTAAAAGAGAAGGGGCTGAAGGAGGGAGGTGCAGGCGGGATCGCGCTCGTTGATGGCGATGAGATCGGTCGCCATGCTGGCCACCAGTTGCGGGTGACCGGTGAGGAGTTCCTCGAGAAGTGGGTAGATTTCTTGCCGGTTCATGTCTTCGCGGGCCAGCTTGCGGGAGAGCCGGGCGGCCACCGAGTGGGCGAGCGAGTGGCGGGAAATGAAGATGTCATCCATAAGGCGGGAGAGCCGGGGCTCATCCTGAATGACGCGGGCGGCCTCTTTTTGGATTTTAATCCAAACCTTTTCCAGGTCCGGATTTCCTTCGGCACACAAGAGGTCGCTCTCAGGACTCGCATTGGCGGGGGTGTTATGGTCTCCTTTCATTAATGAGGATTTCGCAGAAATTGGATTACGCAAGTCGCGCCATGGTTCATTTGGCGAGAAAGTACGATGCCCGGTCGGTAATCCGGGCGGATGATATTGCAGAGAGTGAGGCAATACCACCCAGTTTTTTGGCCCAGATTCTTCATGAGTTAAAACGGAGTGGTCTCGTGACCAGCCGACGTGGAAAAACCGGAGGCTGGAGGCTGACACAGTCTCCGGCCGAAGTGACCTTGCTGAGGGTCGTGGAGGCTCTGGAACCCGAGGCGCTCGGGATGCAGGGCGAAAGTTCCGGCGAGTCCGGGATTGCCGTCACCAAGGCTTGGGCCGCGATCCAAGAGGTGACGCGCGCGAGCCTGTCCGGGCGGACTCTGGAGTCGATGGCGGCGGCAGCCGAGCCGATGTTCTATATTTAGGAACGACTTATTGTTTGTGGAGATCCTCTAAAAGATCTCCGTAGGCCGCCACGGCCATGGTCTGGCTCAGGTCGTAAATTTCCTGGCTGGTCGACAAGGTCAGGGCTCGTTCCGCCAGTTCCTGGCATTCCTTGAAATCAAGCGAGAGAAGGGCTTTTCGCACGGCGGACAGTTCACGGGGGCCCACCGAAAGTTCATCAACTCCCAATCCGAGAAGAAGCGGGGTGAGATTCAAGTCGGTCGCCATTTCTCCACAAATGCCCGTCCAAATCTTCGATTCATGGGCGGCGGCCGTCGTCATTTTGATGAGGCGAATGACCGAAGGGTGGGAAGACCGGTAGAGGCCCGCGACGCGGTGGTTAATCCGATCGACGGCTACGGTATACTGAATGAGATCGTTGGTCCCAATCGAGAGGAAATCGACTTCCCGGGCGATTTCCCGGGCCACGAGGGCTGCCGACGGGATCTCGATCATGGCACCAATCTGGATTTTGGGATCGAAGGGGATGTTGCCGGCCGTCAGTTCATCCATGCATTCGCGGACAAGGTCGCGGCATTTGCGAACTTCGGTGAGGCCGGAGATAAAGGGAAACATCATGCCAAGCTTGCCGTCGGCACTGGCTCTCAAAATTGCCCGAAGCTGTTGTTTGAAGAGGTCGGGCCGGTCGAGCGAGACCCGGATTCCGCGCCAACCGAGGAAGGGGTTGGGCTCGGGTTCGGTCAGAGGCTCGGCAGGGAGTTTGTCGCCGCCGGAGTCCAGGGTCCGAATGATGCCGAGGTGCGGGCGGGTCCCGACCGCGAGCTCGCGGTAGACCTCAAGCTGACTCTCCTCGCCGGGAATTTCGTCCCCTTCGAGCAGGAAGAATTCCGTGCGGAACAGGCCCACTCCTTCGGCGCGACTTTCTTTGACCAATTCGAGTTCGTGAGTGAATTCGATATTGGCGGAAAGGATGATGTGGCGGCCGTCGAGAGTGGTGCTTTCCTCGTCGCGAAGCGCTTCAAGGGCATCGCGTGTCACCTTGTGCTTTGCCGCGAGAGCCTCGTAGTGCGCCGTGGTTTCCGGAGAGGGATAGACGATGAATTTCCCGGAATAGCCATCGATAATGGCCGGGGCCAGGGTGGTGGTCCCCAAGATCGCTCCTCCCAGTCCGACGATCGCCGGAATGCCCAGGGCCCTGGCAAGAATGGCGGTGTGGGAGTTGGTGCTGCCGGCCTCGGTGACAAATCCCAGGAGCTTGCTCCGGTCCATCGACGCGGTATCGGACGGCGTGAGGTCGAAAGTGACCAAAAGGTGCTGGTGGTCCGGTCCGGCATGGTCGTCGTCGGTTTGAAAATTCCTGAGGACCCGTTCGCAAACATCTTCGATGTCAATCGTCCGTTCGCGAAGATAGGGATCGGAAACCCGGCGCATGGCCTCCAAAAAGGTCTGCATGACCGCATAAAATGAAAATTCAGCATTCTGCAGGCGGGTTTCGATCGCTTTGTTGACCTTCCGCAGGAGAGAGGGATCGTCGAGCACCATGCTGTGTGCCTCAAAGACCAGTCCTTCATCGCCACTGGAGACGGCCTCGATGCGCTCACGAAGAGCGGCGAGTTGGATCTTGGTGCGAACGACGGAGGCCTCGAACCGGGATTTTTCGAACGGAACGGCTTCCGGTCGGATGGGGTAGACGTCGGGAGCGGAGAAGCCTCTTGCGGTCACGTGGGCCGGGCCGAAGGCAATTCCCCGGGACACGGGAATGCCGTGGAAAATTTGTTCGGGATGTTGGGATGCTGCCATTGGGGCGGGTTAAGCATGACCGGATGTGCTCTCGCGGTCAATGACGGGGCGTTCCCTGAATCTTATTTTGTAGACGCAACTTCTTCGAAGTCACGGGCGATCAGGTCGCCGAGTGCTTTCATCGCTTCCTCGGCCTGCTCTCCCTCGGTGGTGACGCGGATGACCGAGCCATGTCCCGCAGCCAGCATCATCAGGCCTAGAATGCTTTTGCCATCAACCTCATCGTCATCCTTCTCCACCGTGATTTCGCAAGAAAAGGTGTTTGCGATTTTCACGAACTGCGCGGCAGGGCGGGCATGGATTCCGAGGGTGTTGGTGATAGTGAAGTCTTGTTGAGGCATGGAAAAGGTCTTGTGCTGACTGATTGTGATCTCTCAGAAGGAGGGCGAAAAGACAATTATTTTAAGGTTCGGGTCTGTGACGAATTCACCGCAATTTGTCCGTTTGTGCTCAAAACGGGCAATTTACGGTCCTTAGTGCCCCTGGTCTGCCATTTTCTCGAGAAGGCGACGGTTGAATTCATCGGCCATATCATAGCCAATTCGCCGCAGCTGGAGGTCGAGAGCCGCCACTCCGATGAGGCGGGCGGTGTCCCGGCCCGGAGCCACGGGGATCTCGACGAGCGGGATCTCAATGTCGAGAATACGGTATTTTTTCTGTTTGATGCCCAGGCGGTCCACTTTGTTGAGGTCAGTGGCAGGGCGGAGGTCGACGACAAGGTCGAGACGCTTCTCGGGGCGGATCGCGGATAGGCCGTAGAGGTTGGCGACGTTGATGATGCCAATGCCCCGCATTTCAAGATAACCGCGGGCAAAGTCCTTGGAGCGCGTGGTGAGTTCGCCCCCAACCTGGCTGATGAGGACGGAGTCATCGGCGACGAGGGCAGCCCCCTTTTCGAGAAGACCGATGGCGGTCTCACTTTTACCGGCTCCGCTTTTACCCATGATCAGGACGCCGATGCCCCGGTAGTCCACCATGCACCCGTGAAGAGTGGTGCGCGGGGCAAAGTCGCGCTCCAGGCGGATGGTGGCCTCGTTCAAGAATGACATCGTGGGGCGGGGGGAGGTGATGATGGTGATTTTGCGCTCGCGGGCCACCGACATGAGCTCTTCATCGATCTTGTGGTGCCGGGCGATGACGAGGCAGGGGATGTCGTGCTCGCAGAGCTTGGTGAAACGCCCCAGCCGGGTGGCGGGGTCGAGCCGCTTCAGGTAGGAAATTTCCGAGTTCCCGAGGACCTGGATCCGCTTCTTGGCAAAGTAGGTGAAAAAACCGGAGAGGGCGAGGCCGGGGCGGTTGACCGAGGGCTCCTCGATCTTACGCTCAAGCCCGACAACGGGGTGCTCGGTCACGAGTTCGAGGTCCTTGCCATGACGTTCCAGGAATTCCTGAACGGTGATACTGGTAATATTTTTGCGCTTTCCTCCGGCGGGCATGGCAGGACCGTAGATGGAAAACTCTCCGGGGGCGATCTCGAAGGAGGTCAACCTCCCGCCGCGATGGTAATAATTTCCAGCGAGTCGCCCTCAGCGAGTTCGCGGTTCTCAAATTCGGACGGCGCAAGGGCTTCGCGATTGTGTTCAATGACGACCGGCTTTCCCTCGAGCCCCAGCGATTTCAGGAGATCAGGGAGGGTGATCGTCGACCCGAATTCGCGGGCGTCGCCGTTGATCGTGAGGTTCATGAATGAGCGAGGATGGCGGGATCCCAGTCTTTCCAGACCGGGTCGAATCCCTGGGTTTGCAGAAGGTGGGCGATTTCGGCCACGGAGCGTTTGTCGTCGATCTCAAATTGTCCGGTCGCGCTCTCGCTGGAGGACGTTTCTTCAAGTTCCACGCGACGGCCCTTCACGGTAAGATGAAGATCCTCCTTGCCGGCTCCGGTGTAGCCGCCCGGGGCCGTCTGGGATTCGGCGGAAATATGAGTCACGCCGAGCGGGAAGAGGGAATCACGGAGTTTTGCCGGTTCCCGGGTCGAGAGGACGATGGAGACCTGGGGGAAACACATTCTGAAAGCGGTGATCAATTGCACCAGGCTCCGGTCATCGAGCGACAGGCTCGGGTCGGGCGTGTATTGGTAGTTGCCCGCATGGGGTCGCATTCTCGGGAAAGCCACACTGAAGCTGGCCTTCCAGCAATGGCGCATGAGGTAGTCGAGATGGGTCGCGAGGGCGATCGCTTCGTGGCGCCAGTCCGCCAAGCCAAAGAGGGCCCCGATTCCGATGCGACGAAAGCCACCTGCATAGGCGCGCTCCGGGCAAGCGAGCCGCCAATGGAACTTCTTCTTCGGGCCCGAGGTGTGGAGCTTCTCATAGGTTTCCAGGTGATAGGTCTCTTGATAAACGATGAGCCCCTCGGCTCCGTGATCGACAAGTTCCCCGTATTGGTCGTCTTCCATCGGGCCCACCTCGATCCCAATCGTCGGAATCAACGCCTTCAGGGCATCGATGCACGCTTGCAGATACCCATCGGAGACAAACTTGGGATGTTCACCCGCCACCAGCAGGATATTACGGAAGCCCAAATTATAAAGGTGCTCCGCTTCCGCCACCACCTGCGGAATGGTCAGGGTGGTCCGGAAGATGGGATTGTCCCGCGAAAAACCGCAGTATTGGCAGTTATTGACGCATTCGTTGGAAAGATAGAGGGGTGCGAAGAGACGCATCGTTTTGCCGAAGTGCCGACGGGTGAGCCCCTGGCTCTGACGGGCCATGCTTTCCAGCTGCGCATCAGGGCAGGGCTCGAGCAATTTACGGAAGCGTCGCATGAGAGGAGAGGTCTCCTTCATCAACGTTTCGAACTGGCTGGCGAAACTCACGGGCAAGTGGTCGTCGGTGGGGCGGGATTTGTCAAAAGCTTTCCCAAAAATGGCATTGCCACGCCCTCCGATACCTGCTGAAATCCGCCCACAATTATGGCGAACGCAACGAATGTCCTGACCCAGGGGATCGAGATCAATGGATCGATCAGATTTTCAAACGATATGATCATCGACGGTAAGATCGATGGTGAGATCATTTCCGAAAAAGGAAAGGTGACCATCGCAGAGAATGCCTCCATCAAGGGAGACGTCAAAGCAGGGGAAGTGAAGCTCTACGGCAAGGTCGAGGGAACCATCACCTCCGACCGCTGCGAGCTGAAGGAAAAGTCCCACCTCATCGGGGACATCAAGACCAAGACGCTCAGCATGGAAGAAGGCGCGACCCTCCAGGGGAGCACCCAGATCGGAGGATAACTCCTGGCGCTCCCAAGACTTTCAAAAACGTTGTTCCGCAAGGAACGGCGTTTTTTTGCGAGTGCTCCATCACTTCGTCGCCCAAAGCACCCGCTTTCGCCCTCAAAACAAAGGAGCGTGTGGCTTTCCAGCCCACGTCCCCTCAACCAAGGCTCCCAGCCTCCAACCTCCCAGCTCCAACCTCCCAGCTCCATGCTCCCAGCTCCAAGCTCCAAGCTCCAAGCTCCATGCTCCATGCTCCAAGCTCCATGCTCCATGCTCCAAGGTGAAGTCGAACGAACCGTCCCGGTCGCCGGCTGACGGTCCCGGGATTGAGCGCAATGCCTTCGTATATTTCGGAGTCGTTCCAAAGCCTCAACGAGGCGGCCTACGATAGCCCAGGGCAAAGGGAGGCACGACCGTCGCCCTGGGTCTCTGGACGGGAACCTCCGGGGGCGAGCCAAACGGGTCGATTCACGATTGATTCACCCGATGCCCGCTCCCCCGGCTCCGCCACCGACCGACGGCTGACGCCTGACGCCTGACGCCTGACGCCTGACGGCTGACGGGAATATTTGACCGTGATTCAGCGCGCTCGACTTGACCCTGAAGTCTCCGCCCCCCTGGGAGTTCCCTGAGGCTCGACCAATAATCGCATGGGGCGCAGTCCTTTACGCGATCAACAATCGCGTGGGGCGATCGCCCTTTACGCGACATCCAGCGGACTCACCACCCCCAATCCATGCTCACCGACCGCCACATGAAGGTAAATCTCCGTCGTGGTAATATCCTCATG
>Ga0209491_10000958_pt1 | contig 57570 bp, 52 predicted proteins | sample BON02_FD_187213 | JGI IMG/M metagenome (GOLD analysis project Ga0209491, IMG submission 187213) | Freshwater microbial communities from Lake Bonney liftoff mats and glacier meltwater in Antarctica - BON-02 (SPAdes) (version 2) | ecosystem: Environmental > Aquatic > Freshwater > Ice > Glacier... | reverse complement strand
AGTTCGGCATTGTCCCGTTCTCTTAGTTCAACCGTTTGTTTTGAATTCATCCCAAGTGTTCAGCATACTTCTATCACGGGGTACAGTACAATCATTTGCATTTATACCATCACTTCTAATTACACCCAACCCAAAGCGCGATCCGCCTCAGTCCTTTTTAACCTTATCCAGATTGACGGGAAACAAACACCCGCAACCCTTGCCACAACAGTCCTTGCGGCGAATGCGCACATAATCACGCATTGGCCACCAGATGGCGAAGAGCACCAGAAATATTCCCAACGCGATGGATCCCCAAAACAACATACTGCAAGAGATAGTCGGATCGATTCCGCCTGCAACTCCATCTTGCAGTTGCCGCTCCCTCGATTGACCCCGCGCCCGTTGTCGGCGATCATAACCCGTGATTCGCACCCTCACTCCCGAGCTGCTTGATTCGCTGCCGGCCCACTCGCCTGCCGCGATTCACAGTCGTCGGGACTTGGTTTGGTTCAATCGCTTACTCGGAGCCAACCGTTGGTGGGCTAAAACGTTACCGGGCCTGCTCACGTCGACCCCCTCTCATTCCGGGCTGGAAATTGGCGCCGGTGACGGCCGGCTCGCCCTGCCGCATGGGCTTCACGCCCTCGATCGCTGTCCGGCCCCTGCGGACTGGCCTTGCGCCACGGCGTGGCATCAAGCCGACGTGCTCAACTTTCCCCTTTGGGACCGGTACCCCCTCATCGTCGCCAACCTGTTCCTCCACCACTTCGACGCCAAGCAACTCCACCAGCTCGGCCAGATCTGGAACGATTCCGCTCAGGTCATCGTCGCCAGCGAACCGTGGCGCGCTCGAATTTTCCAATCAGGTTTCGCTCTCCTCTGTGCCTTGATTCGCGCCCACCCCGTCAGTCGCCACGACGGTCGGGTCAGTATCGAAGCCGGTTTTCGCGGGGCTGAACTCCCCACCCTCCTCGGCCTCAACCCGGATCGCTGGCACTGGAAGATCCAGCAGCATCCGCTCGGCACCTACCGCATGATCGCGCTACGCCGCGCAACTGCGCCCGCATCATGAACGCTCCGCACACCGTTGAAATCCTAGGCGGAGGGCTCGCGGGTCTCGGACTCGCTCTCGGACTTCGCCAAGCCGATGTCCCTGTCGTCGTGCACGAAGCAGGTTCCTACCCACGCCATCGCGTTTGTGGTGAATTCATCACCTCCCTCGACGACGAGACCATCCGCCGGCTCGCCCTCGCCCCACACCTCGCCGATGCCCTGCCCGCCACTTCGGTTTCATGGTTTTGCAATGGCATCTCCGCTCATCACCATGATCTCCCGGTGCCCGCGCGGTGCCTCAGTCGCCACGCCCTCGATCAACGCCTGGCCGACGCGCTCGTCGACGCGGGTGGCATCCTCCACTCCAATTCGCGCCAACGCCTCGAGCCCGCCTTGGGACGCATTATCACTGCTGGTCGACGTCCCAACTCCGCCGCGCCTTGGCTCGGCCTGAAAGTCCACCTCTCCAATCTCGAACTCACCTCAGACCTCGAACTCCACCTCGGCCGTCGCGCCTACGTCGGGCTCACCGCGATCGAAAACCAACGCGTCAATCTCAGCGGCCTCTTCCATCGTGAAAACGTGGCCAAAGATCAACGCGACTCGCGCGATATCTTGATTAGCCACTTACACGCCGCAGGGCTCCAGCCCCTCGCCCAACGCATCGCCGCTGCGACCCTCCACCCGGATTCGCGCTGCGCTGTCGCCGGGCTCGATTACCATCAACCCGCCACCACCACGGCATCAGCCAGTCTCGGCGATCAGTCGGCGCTCATTCCTCCCTTTACCGGTCACGGCATGACGATTGCCTTCCAAAGCGCCCGTCTCGCACTCGATCCCCTCATCGCTTGGTCACGGCATCAACAAGACTGGGCCAAGACCTGCCAACAGATCGATCATTCGCTCCGGCAACACCTCTCTCCCAAAATTCGTCGCGCTGCCTGGCTCCACGGGTGGCTCCTCGAGCCTCGACGCCAACGCCTCCTCCTCGGCCTTGCCCGGGCCCGTCTCCTGCCGACCCGCGTGGTCTATCACCTTTTGCACTAATCACTCATGTTCCTCCAAAGCATCGCCACGGCCAATCCGCCCCAGTCTCTCACCCAAACTCAATGTTGGGAAAAAGTGCTGGGCGCCGACGCGACTCGCGCCACCCTCAATCGTCGTAGCCAGCTCACTCTGCGCACGATCCTGCACGGCGACTCCGGCATCAATTCGCGGCAATTTGCCGTCGCCGATCTCTCTCGTATTTTTAAGATGGATACGGACGAACTCAATACCGAGTTTCGTCGCGCCGCCCCCGCCCTCGCCGCTGCCGCGCTCCAACCCGCCCTCGATCGAGCCGGAGTCACCGCCCCAGAAATCGATGCCCTGGTCATCTGCACCTGTACCGGTTACCTTTGTCCCGGCGTGACCAGCTACGTGGCCGAGCAACTCGGCCTTCGCTCCGATGCTTACCTCCAAGACCTTGCTGGACTCGGTTGCGGCGCCGCCATCCCCGCCCTCCGCGCCGTCGATGGCATTCTCGCCCGCGACCCTCAAGCCGTCGTCGCGTGTATCGCCGTCGAAGTGTGCTCCGCCGCCTTCTACCTCGACGATGATCTTGGCGTCCTCATCAGCGCCTGTCTCTTCGGCGATGGCGCCGCTGCGACCATCTGGAAGAGCGCGCCCCAACCCGGACAACTTCGCTGCTTCGGCTTCGACACCCATCACGACCCCGCGCACCGCGACGAAATCCGCTTCGAGCACCGCAACGGAAAACTCCGCAACCTCCTCACTCCCGCCGTTCCCGATCTCGCCGCCGACGCCGTCGCACTCCTCCACCAACGCGCTATCCAGCAACTCGACGCCAAACCCATCAGCCGCATCATTCCCCACACCGGCGGCAAGGACGTGATCGACGCCATTGCCGCAAAATTTCCTGGCTACGACTTCTCCCCCACCCGCGAAATCCTCCGCCGCCACGGCAATATGAGCAGCCCATCGGTGCTATTCGCCTTGGAGCATGCCCTCCGCAACGACCAGCCCACCCCAGACCAAGACTGGTGGCTCACCGCCTTCGGCGCCGGCTTCAGCGCCCACAGCTGCCGCCTGGGGAATACGGGAAAAGAAGCATAAATCTACCCTTCAAATGCTATCCGATGACTCGCGCTGCGTCGGCACCAGCCTCAGATGCGGCCCCCCTTCGCTCTCACTCCCTCCAGTCCCCTCTGCCATCCAAAATTTCCTCCAAGGTCCGTGCTAATTTTCCGGCGTTTTCGCCCTGCATTATTCGATCATGCGCGCCCCCGATGGGGTAACTCCGCATTTGTTCCCCGACCAAATGCCTCCACGCCAAAGCCAGATCTTCCCGCGTCTGGTCACACTGGACGACGGCCACCGGAATCGAGCTCTGCGGCAATCGATGGCGCCGCAACAAATCAATAGAGTAGTCCTGCCCGGACTTCACCGGTTCGGCGACGACCCGCGCCAGATGCAACGAGGCTCGGAAACGATGCCAAGCGTAGTGAATCCAATGGCGCAACGGCAGTTTGCGCAGCCTTTGGCCATGAACACGCCAACGAGATTTTAGATACGGCAACATTGCGGCCCCCCGTTGACCAATCGGGATCCCATTGGGGCGGGAATCAATCGCGATCACCAGATCAACCGATCGAGCTCGCGCAGCGAATTCGACGGCGATCGTGTAGGCCAACACTCCCCCGGCCGAATGTCCCGCGAGAATGTATTTTTTGTTCGGATACATCTTCCGGATCAGGTTGGTGTAGTGCCGCGCCAACTCGGGCACCGTTCGAAACGTGGGTGGGTCCCCTTGTTGCTCACTGCCCTGCAACCCCACCACCGGTCCCTTGAACAACAGACAACTCACCAACTTTAAATAATGCGTGATCGTGCCGCCCCACCCGTGAACGAAAACTAATACGGTATCCCCGTCGCCGGGGCGCATCTTCACAAGATTCCCCGGCATCGAAGAAGCAGACTCGATGCACTTCCCCAACGCTCGCAATGACGGGGCTTCCAAGAGCACGCTGGCAGTTAACCGCTTGCCAAACTCCGTCTCAATCGCCGCTAACAAACTGGTCGCATGGAGAGAATCCCCTCCCAATGAGAAAAAATTATCGCTCGGCCGGACCATCTCCAGAGCGAATACCGCACACCAGATCTTGATCAATTTCTGCTCCCCCTCCTCCATGGTTTCTTCTTCGACCATCGGCTGGGGACTCAACCGCGGGTCGACCAAATTCTCTCGATCCACTTTGCCTGATGCCAGGATCGGCCAATCCGTCATCCGCCGAAAATGGGCCGGAATCATGTAGTTCGGTAATCGAGGATGCAGCTACGAGAGTAAAGTCGACCCGGTCACGACAACTGAGCCTGAACTCGAGTAATACGCCACCAAACGGGTTCCCTGACTTTCATCCAACCAAGCCTTCACCACGACGTTATCAATCATGGGGTGATCGGCGATCACCGCTTCGATTTCCGGCAATTCCACCCGATGCCCTCGGATCTTGACTTGCCGGTCTTTCCGGCCAGCCGAATGCAAAATTCCGTCCCCATCATACCAAGCCAAATCACCGGTTTTAAACCAACGCAGACGCGGTGCCGAAGCATCTTGGCGAAAGACCCGCGCAGTGAGATCAGGCTGTTGGAAATAACCCCGCGCGACCCCGCGCGACCCGACCACTATTTCACCGGTAGATCCATCAGACACTCGATTTTCAAACTCGTCCCAGAGTTGAATGACAATTCCCGGATGAGCCCGTCCTAAGGGGAGGGACTTCTCCGGTATTGGCGTATCCTGATTAAAAATACAACGGGCAAATGACCCCGCCTCGGTTGACCCAATATTGGCAATGAGTTTCGCTCCCGCCGGAAAAAGTGCCTTGAAGCGCCTAACATCATCGGGCCGCACCGGCTCCCCGCCTAAGTGTACGATCAGAACCGACGCCAATGATTGACGCGTCACTTGCGACAAACGCACAAAATGTCGAAATACCGTCGGCACTGTAACAAATCGTGTGATCTGTTTCTCGGCCACCCACTGCTCCAGTCCCTCCACCCCTCGCAAACGCAAAGGATAATACGAGAGCGTCGCCCCCATCATGAACACATAGAACAGCCAATCGGAACCATTGACGTGGGAAAGACTGGAGAGCTGCAAGAATCGATCGTCGCTGCGATAATACGCTCCCGCCATCGCGGCGTGCGCTTCCCGCAACATGCCCTGTTGATCGTGCTCGACTCCCTTCGGCACCCCGGTTGAACCCGACGTGAAAACAATCCGCAATAGGGCTTCAGGCGGCACAACTATATTGGGGTTTTCCGACGACGGATTGGCTCGAATCTCCTCCCAAATTAGCACGACCGTATCGGGCGGAACCAATTGCTCAACCTGGACTCGAAATCTTTCCTCCGCCACAATAACCACGGGGGCAGCGACCGAAAATATTGTGCGATTGTAGGCATCCGGAGCCTGAAGGTTTCCAGCTAGAAACGCTTTCCCCGCTTTCCATGTCGCCAGCAAACTCGTCGCCACAGCAAATCCGTCTTCTAACCAAATGGCCACCGGGCCGGAACGGCCTCCGACGTGCTTCAACAACCCCGAAGCCAATCCGTTAGCGGCTTCGTTTATCTCTGAATAGGTAAACTCTCTTTCGTGCGTTTGCAGGGCGATCTTCTGGGGATGAGCCGCGACCCGCGCCTCGAACAACGTCGCAATGGACTGATCAGTCAAAAGAGAGGCCAACTCCCGATTGCTCTCGTCGGACTCCGAAAAAACGCGTCTGCGGCAAGGCACCAAACTTCCAACAGAATCCTGGGACGGATTAATCATGTCACTCAATGCGTTAGACCTATCTCAAAAAGGTCATCGGTCCGACATATATTTCCAGCCTTTTCTTTGTAACCGATATGCCCTGCGAAGGTGCCTCCGGTTGCGGCGTGGGAATTTCACCGAATCAAGATTAACCTGTCTCTGCAGCCGAGTGTCTTTGGGCAGTTTCCGGTGATCACCCCGGCGTGGGCAGAAACGCCTATCTTCAACCGCCGCGGAGAAGGGCCAACGCAGCGCGAAGGCGTTTCGCAAGCACCGCCCCGTCTTGGTGACCCCGGTGATGGACAGGGCCAGTAGCCGGCGCATGCCGGCGAGATCGCTTTGGTAGCGCGCCACGATACGCTCGTGCGCGGCGCGTGTCTTGGTGCAAACCAGCGTGTAGGGACGGCCTCGGCGTTCCGTGACATGGGTCATGTCGAGACCGGCTTCATCGATGGCTTGGTGTAGAATTGACCTCTTTTCGGTGGCCACTCGGAAACGCCGTTCATGAGAATGGGGATCCTGGGCGAAGGCCTTGAGTTCCCGCAACAGCGTGCTTTGCCGACTCCCGGGAATAGACAAGTCCTGCCGCCAATCGGTGGGCTCCGGCGGCGGCGCCGCGCTGCGATCCAGCAAAAACTCGGCGCATTGCGACCACAGGCGAACCACGACATCCCCCGGCAGATATTGCGCGTCGGCCACCGATTGTTCGAGGGTCGGCAGTAGCAGGGTTGGGGGAGGGAATGCGGCGGAGTTACCCTCCACCGCAGTCAAGAAACGCAGGCAGGCAGAAAGATCGAGAGCTTCGTGCAGCCCAACGAGAAAACTGGCCAGCGTTCCTGCAGACGTTGCTGAATCTGGGGAGGCGCGCCCGGCGGCGGCCGGGATGATTTCAAACTTCCGCCAAATGCGCTGCGGACGTGGAATCGGAGGGCGCACGTGCGGCACGGCAGCGATGAGGGTGTCGAGTAACGTATTCAATACATCGCTACAACCGACAAGAGGACGGGCCGCAAGGTCGCGCCACAGCGCCAGACACCCATCCGGGTGGGCGGAGGCGGTGGCCGCCATCAGGGTGGCGAAAAATTCGCCGGCGCGGACGGGACCGAGCACCGCCGCGACTGCCGTCAAACCTCGATTGCACGCGGCGGAATAGTGGTGCCTGAGCACGGGTGTCAATTGAGACACGATCAAATCGGCATCGCCGAACCGGACCAGATGAGCGGCCAGTGCGTCAATGCGAGCACGCTGATCCTCATAGTCGGGCCACGCTGCGGGAAAAAGGGCGGCGAAGTCGCAGACTCGGGCTCGCGCAGACTCGCGATCCGTCAGCAACGTGGCTTCGGCGACGAGTTGGCCGAAGCGGGTAATCATAGCGCCGAGGCCCGCCGACGCGCAGACTTCGTCGAAACGCGCCTGTGGCCACAGCACGAGCGCCGCGCGTAGGTAGGTGCGCTCGAACGAGGCGCCTTCGTTGCCGGTGGCCTCCGAAAAGTGCTGCTCGTCGGCGACCTCCGCATCGAGCGCGCCGACGGGCAGCACCTCGGCATCGCCGAGAGCTATTTCTCCGAAACCCACGGGCGTATCGGCAACATCGCGCCATTGGTCGATGAAGTAGATTCCGTCGTCGACCTCGCCGACTTCGAATTCGGATCCCTCGTCGGCTTCACCCTCCTCATCTTCGTCGTCCGCCCAATAACGACGTCCACGTTGACGGGAGTAGGAGTCGGAGATGTCACTGTATTCCGCCCAACCCGATTCCTCGATGTGCACGATACCCAAGTGCAAGGCGCAATGGGCGCGATTCGCCGCCTCAGTCAATACCGCGGCACGGGCGGCATCGCTGCCTTTAAGCGCGGCCAGCGACAAGGTCGACTGCGTGTAGTGGTGCTCGAGGAGATAGACAAGCTTGCGAGGCAACTGGTCGGACGCAGCCCATGGCCGCAACAGGTCCGCGGCCGCAGTGATAGCCGGGCGGTGATCAGGTGGTGCCGGGGCGCGGGACCGGGTCGGATGCACGAGATTGTAGACGAGACAGACGCGGTGGCCACGCGTGACGGGCCGCACCTCATGCTCGCAATCGGCATAAAATGCGGCGTAGCGGATCTCGCCCGGATCGTCGTTTTGTAGGCTCAGCGTCGCCTCGCGACCGTCGTGGCGGATGATGAGGTCACCGCCTTCGTGCGCCGAGGGCAACGCGATGACAAGGGTGCCAAACATGCCCGGCGACTTTTCGGTGTCCCGATGAGCGGCGAAGAAGCTGCCTTCCTCGTAGACGACTAGCTTGTAGAACTCCGCCGCGACATTGGCAGGATCGCAACCGAGGTCTTCGGCGACAAGGGCGGTCAGCGTCGAGAGCGAGCGGGGCCACGCCTTGCCCTTGAGGAAAACTTGGTCGGGGGCGATCTGCCAGACCCGGCGGACGGATTCGTCCACCAGCGTCTGATCACCCCGACCGTAGGGCGCGCGTTCTGCCGCCGCGATGAGGGTTCGCGCTTGGGCCGCCGGCACGGGAAAAGAAAACGGGCCTACTCCCGCCACGCGGAGGGCGGGCATCGGAGTCTCGAAGTCGCCTCCGCTGAAATACTTCCCGGGCCGTTTGACGTCGGCGAGCAGGTCAGCCAACGGCTGCAGGGATTGGTTGTAGGTGATCTGGATATCTTTGCCGGAAGGTTCCACAGCCGAGGACGATTACGGCATCGAACCGACCCAACAAGCCCCAAGGCAAATCAGCGGGGCGGGACCTGACCCTCCCTCCAGGCACTTTTCGCCCCCCATCGCGATCGGGCTCGCCGATCGAGGGCACGCGAACTTTGTGCTTTTGTAGACTTCCCTTCTCATCGGGCGACAGATTCAACTGTTCAGCATGGCTCGAAACGATGCGATGCGGGACCCTTTCTATGCACCCATTCTCTTTAAAATTGAGGGGGTGTTGCACAACACTGATCGGCTAGTGAAGGCCGAGGGAATCACGCTGACTGACTCAGCGGTGCGTTCCCTGTTGGTGCGGGCGATCAATGAAGCCCGCGGCAAAACGGCGAAGAAGTTGCCTTCGTCGGCCAAAGATCGCGCTCTCACCGAGGCGCAACGAGCACTGAGCGCATTGCGCCTTTCATTGAGCATCGTAGAAGGCGAAGAAGGGCCCGAGCCCGAAGGCGTGGCCCTGCCTGCGGCCGACTGGATCTACGCGCTGAAGGCCATCAAGGAATCCTGCGAAGTGCGCACCGGCGGCGAGCCCGGCTCCCGTGGCTATCTCGATTATCTTGAGTCTTTTCTGCGCGATGCGATGCGGCGAGCGGAAGAGCGGAATTAAGTGATGAGTTTATCCCGTCGGCTCGCTTAGCAACTGGCGGAACACCACCCGACGGAAACCCAGTCATCGGGGATCCAACGCCTCGTCACCATCGCGGCGAGCTCGCGACCGAAGCTGGTGAAAGCGCCGAGCCGGCGGTTAAGAGAGGCCAGTCGTCTTTCAGGATGACGGAGAATCTGCCGACGTTGCGGTCGCCGCCAAACGATCAAACCACGGAGAATCCACCGCTGGCAGATCGATCCGGTATCCCAGTTCCTTATAGCCACCGAGGCGTCGACGGAACATCGCACCCGTGACCGGATGGTTGGCGTCGAGATAGTCGAAGATCAGAGCTTCGTGCTTACCGTCATGGGGCCGATGTAATCGACCGGCATATTGAATCAACCGGCCTTTGAATGAAAGAGGCATCGAAAGGATCAAGGTATCCAACTCCGGTAGATCGAAGCCCTCGCCGACCAATGAAGCCGTGGCAAATAGGACAAAGGGAACTCCACTTTTGTAGTGCTCGGATATCTTGCGCAGGATTTCGCGGCGCGTCTTTAAGCCAGTTTCCCCGTCCAACCGATAGTAAACAACGCCGGGTGCTTGTTCGATGAGGGCCGTTGCAAGTCGATCTAAATACTGCTTTCGATCCGACAACACGAGGGGAGAACGAGCATGATCGAGGCACCACCGGACGTCGGACACAATGGTGGCAATTCTACTGGTATCCTGCACCAGGGCTTCCCATACGACGTGGATCGGGGGATGAGGCCCCGCATCGGGAGGCAGAACAAAGTGGGTGTGACGAATCGTTACCTTTCGCGCCCCGGAAAACGCGGCGTCCACCAAGGTGTAGCGGATCGGGCCGCATTGGGCATAGAGGAGCGGCTCCAACCGATCCTTGCGTTTCGGAGTGGCGGTGAGGCCGTAAACGAGTCGACTGGGGCAAAGCTTCATGACCGCCTCGAACGATACCGCCGGCACGTGGTGGCACTCGTCGATGATGACCAGTCCATATCCGGAAAATAATGACGCAGGATTTTCCGCTCGGCTCAGCGAGGGCAACATGGCGATATCCAGTCTACCGGTAAGACGCGAAGTGCGCCCCCGCCGGACGCCGATATCTTTCTTTTTCAAACCGAGGAACCTCATGGCCGTTAGCCGCCACTGATCGAGCAACACCGAGCGATGAACCAACACCAATACAGAGGTTCGGGCGCGAGCGATCATGGCGCATCCCATCACCGTCTTACCCGCACCGGGCGGGGCGCAAAGCACGCCGTGATCGGACGCCAACAGGTGTCGCACCGCCGTCATTTGCTCGGGTCGCAAGGCACCCTGGAACCGCCATGCTATCCGGGAGCCAAATTCGCGTGCCTCTTGCATCACGACGGTGGCACCGGCCCGCTCCAAGAGCGCAAGACACGAGTCCAACACGCCCCGAGGAAGCACCAACCGATCAGGGTGCCATTCCCCCGCAAAAAGAAACCGTGGCGTGTTGAACGTGGGGAACCGCAAACGAAGCTTCTCGTGAAAGACGGGGTTGGGAAACGTGACAAGTCGACGCAAGCCGGCCAGCACCGCCGCTGGCAGCGAACGGGGAACGTGAATCTGGGCGTCCAGTCGAATCGTGATTTCTCCACTTAACATCTTCGGACTGATACGCGTTTGGGACAGATCCAGAAGATGGGCGTCGGCTTGCAATATCGCGTCCGGTGGGAGCGCGGAGGCAGGTGAGGCGAGCGGAGAACATCGGGCCAATGGAGCGACCCGGGCCAAGATCCGATCTAGTTGGCGCAGATTGAGGCGCGGAACTTGAGCGAGGTGAGCCCACTGATCGTCAAAAGGCTTCAATTTCGTGTTCAGGAAAACGGTGTTGCCCATTTTCCGTGACGCCATCGCCAGTGGCAGCGCGATGAGGTTGCCGAATCCACCGACCGGTAGAGTGTCCTGACTGGGGAACAAGCGATCATAGGCCTCCAACCCCAATCCCGGTCGCAACACCGAAGCCTTAGCGACTAAGATCAAACCCAGTCGTCGGGCCGCAACGGCCGGAACCGGTGAGGCGAAGAAAATCCACGCATGCGCGCCATTGCCAGATCGCGAACGCTCGATGGCAACGGTTACGCCAAGTCGTTCTGCTGCTTCACGGTAGGCGAGCACGTTGTCCTGCCAACCGCCGCCGTCGAAATCAGCCGCGAGAAACCGGCAGGAGTCATCGGCGGCGATGGCATACACGCCAAGTGTCCTCCGGCCGCGCAGGTGGGCTTCCACCGCCGACTCATCAAGAGGAGGAAACCGCTGGTGGGCGCACTCCGCGCATTTTACCTTCGGCTTGTAACATATCCCCGGGCGCCACTCGTTGTTGCAAACGGGCGAGTATCCGGATTTTCCGGACTTTTCGTTTTCCCATCGTTGCGGATAGACGGATCGACGGGTGCCGAATAGGTCGAGAAAGAGCGCGATTTTCTCAGCCGGTGTTCGGGGTTTCTCTTGCTGGGCTGGTAGTGAGGAGTCGTTAAGATCGAGTTGTGCGTCGGATTCGAGCACCGCGAGTTCATCCTCAATCTTGGCGACCTCGGCATTGAGGTCCGACAGTTTCTGCTGAAGGTCGGACGCTCGGGAGGGATTCGGGTCGGATTTCATTCAGATGTCGCCGTTCCATTGACGCGTGGAAGACGGAACCACAACACCCATGACGTTCCCGCCAACTGGCGCAACCCCACCGACGAAGTCAGATGCAAGCTCCCCGGACTAGATCTGAACCTTTAGGCATTTAAGGATATTACCCCTTCAGATGCCGCCCAAAAAACTCTAGCGTGCGCTTCCAGGATAACTCGGCCGCAGTCTCATCGTAGCGCGGGGTCGTGTCGTTGTGAAAACCGTGATTCACGCCCGGATACATGTGCGCAGTGTAATCGACTCCGTTTACCTTCAGCGCTTCCTCATAAGCCGGCCAGCCTTCGTTGACGCGCTTATCCAGTTCCGCATACTGCAGGAGTAACGGCGCCTTAATCATCGCCGCCTGCTCCGCGGTCGGTTGGCCGCCATAATACGGCACGGCCGCCGCAATTACATCCGGCAATCGCCAAGCCAAGGTATTGGACATCCCGCCGCCAAAGCAGAATCCGACCACGCCGACTTTACCTGACGATTCGCCATGCGGGTGTAACATCTTCGCCGCCGCTACAAAATCTTCCGTGACCTTATCGCGGTCCAACTTCCGCTGCATCGTGCGACCGTCATCATCGTTACCGGGATATCCTCCTAATGGATAGAGTGCATCCGGCCCAAAAGCCAAATACCCCGCCACCGCCAAACGCCGCACCACATCTTCGACATACGGGTTCAGGCCGCGATTCTCATGCACCACGAGCACCGCTGGCAATTCACCCGCGGCGTTGGCTGGCCGCGCCAAGAGGCCCTGCATATCTCCATGCCCGTCGGGTGACTTGTAATTGAGGCGTTCGGTTTTGATCCGTTCGTCTGCCGGCGGCACTTGCTCCGCGAGGACGTAGTGCGGGTTGAGCATACCCAGCAGCGTCACCGCCGTGAGACCACCCACCGCAAACTTCTTGGCCCGGTCGAGAAATTCGCGGCGATCGAGTCGCCCGTGCACGTAATAATCGTAAAGATCGAGCAGTTCTTGGTCGAAGTCGGCCGCCGTTTTACGGATCATAGGGATCGGAGGTTGCCGCGGATTAATTTGAAGCAGCCGGCGCAATCGCACCGGTGCGACCTTGCAGACGATGGGCCAACATCCAAGGGGGCACGATCTCAGAGAACAAATTCGCCGGGACTCCCTCCGGCGCTTCCACGAACTGCACGATCCGACCATCCTCCAAAATTTCTCCACTCAACTTGCCGCTTTTATCGACGAATCGCTCCTCCCCGATCATCTCCCCTGCTCGGTAGTAGCCGATGGTGATCTTGTCATCTCGCACGCTTAGCTCCGGTGGCCCCAGTCGTAGATAAACCACGTAGGCCTCCAACCCAAACAGATCCTGCTCCGAGAGCACCTCATCCCCCAAGGTGTTACGCATGCCTTCCTTGCCGTTCCCCTCCACATTCCCTCTCGGGTTTTGCACGATCGACATGCGTGGCTTCGTGCCTCCGTGCACGTGATACAGCGTCGTGATCGGTTGCTGAAACCCCTCCGACTCAATCACGACCAATATACTCTCATCCGGCTTCAGGTCGCTAAAAGACAGCAGCTCGGCCCACGCGCTGAGCGTGAGAACTAAAAAACCAATCAAAATAGAAATTCTCATAACGTTTCGATTAAAACGAACTCAAGCTGACCGATCTTCGGCCGTGCGGCCAGTCGATTACTTTCAGTCGCGTTCATTTTGCGCTCTGCGCAAAAATGCCTTCAGTCACCCTGATGCTACGCCGATACCTCTTCGCCCTCATCCTGATCACCGGCCTCCACGTGAGTGCAGCCGACCGCGAACCCATCGCATTCAAACTCAGTTTTCCTGATGCCGCCGCCCACTACGTCGACGTCGAGGCCCGGATTCCGACCGACGGCCAAGACTCTCTCACCGTCTTCATGTCAGTCTGGACCCCCGGCTCCTACCTCGTGCGCGAATACGCCCGTAACATCACAACCCTCGAGGCCTACTCCCCCAACGGCGCCCCCCTCACTTCGGCCAAAACCGTCAAGAACCGGTGGAAGATCGATACCGAGGATCACGAGCACATCATCGTGCGCTATCGGCTCTACGGCCGCGAAATCAACGTGCGCAACAACTGGATCGAAGCCGATTTCGCCATGGTCAACGGTGCCCCCACTTTCATTTCGGTCGTCGATGACTACCAACGCCCTTACGTCGTCACCATCGATCGACCGACCCACTGGGCCGCCACCTACTCGGCCCTCGTGAGTGGCGATAACCCTGACCAATTCACTTCTCCAGATTTCGACACCCTCATGGACAGTCCCATTCTCGTGGGCTCGCCCCAAGTGGATACCTTCGAGGTCGACGGCATCCCTCACTCACTCGTCACCATCGATGGCGGCGGGGTTTGGGATAACACCCGCGCCGCCGAGAACTTGAAGCTCGTCATCGAAGCCCAACGCGACTTCTGGGGCCACCTCCCCCTCGATCGCCCTTACACCATCTTTAATTTACTCACCGGCAGCCGCGGCGGACTCGAACATCGCAACTCCTTCACCATCACCGCCGACCGTTGGTATGGCAGCACCCACGGCGGCATCACGTCATGGCTATCCCTCGCGAGCCACGAATATTTCCACACCTGGAATGGCAAACGTCTGCGTCCGGTAGAGCTCGGTCCCTTCGAATACGAACACGAGAACTACACCAAATCTCTCTGGATCGTCGAAGGCATCACCAGCTACTACCAACACGTGATTCTCACCCGCGCCGGCTTCTACACGCATGACCGCTACTTGGGTGCCGTCAGCGGATCCATCGCCGGCTCCCAACGCACCCCCGGTCGTCTCGTGCAGGCGTTTTCCGAATCCTCCTTCGACGCCTGGATCAAAGCCTACCGCTCCGACGAAAACTCCGTAAACACCCTCTTCAGCTATTACGGCGGCGGCGCCGTGGCCGGCTTCCTCATCGATGCCAAAATCCAAGAGGTCAGCGATGGCACCAAGTCGCTCGACGACGTCATGCGCGCCGCCTACGAGCGCTACAGCGGGCTCAGCGGTTACACCCAAGCCCAGTTCATCGCTCTCGCTGGTGAAGTCGCGGGTCACGACCTCACCTCTTGGTTCGACGCCCTCGTCAATCAGCCCAATGAGTTCGACTACCAGCCCGCCCTCGACTGGTATGGCCTCGAGTTCGAACAACCTAAGCCTCCGGAAAAACCCGCTCCCGGCACTCCCGCCGCCAACGCCCCGCCTGATCCTCCCAAAGGCTGGCTCGGCGCCGGCACCGACGACAAGAGCGGCCGCCTCACCATCACCCAAGTTCGCAGCGATACGCCCGCGGCCACCGCCCGACTCAGTGTCGATGACGAGATCATCGCGGTCGAAGGCCTCCGCGTCACTCACAGTCAACTCGACCGCCGGCTCGAAATCTACGGCGCGGAGACTAAAGTCGACTTCCTCATTTCCCGCCGCGAACAGATCATGACGATCCCCGTCACCCTCGGCCTCAAACCCGAGGAAACCTGGCGGCTAAAAATTCGCACCGACGCGACCGACGCCCAAAAAGCCCGCGTCACCAAGTGGCTCGCCCCCGACTCCTAAATCGTCGCCTCCCCCCCCAACCCAAATCCCTCCTTAGGATTTAGCCACAGGAAGCAAAGCGTTCCCTGAGCCATGATTAAGGAATCGATCACAAAAGAGGGGCTCGCCGATCGGGGGGGGGACCGGTTCTCCATCGATTAGCTTGTCCGACTCCGGTCTGCCTCGGTGGTCTCGGTGACTCACAACGGTTTATCAGCTCAATCTGCCTTCGCCGCCGCCGCCCGCTCGCGTTCGGCCCGGCGTTCGCGCATCACTTCCAGCGGATTGTCGCGCTCCAAGTTCGCCGCCACATCCAGCGCCGCCCGCGTGATCACCCCCGGTTTCGCCATAAATCCAAGATCATCGAGCCAATCGATGTAACGCTCTTGCCATCGCCCAAACGCCACCCCGTCACGACTCGTGATTCCCGCCGTGGCTGGCGCCTGTCCCGCCTTGCCCCGGTCACCCGGATGCACGCCCCGGGCGTAGAGATGAATCTCCACATTCGGCACCCCATCATTGAGCAACGCCGTGAAATACTCGGTCGACCACAGCGCGTGAATCCAATCTCCCCACGCTGGCCCCGCGAAAAATGCCGGCGGGGCATCCCGCGGGATAGCGACTTCACCTCCATTGAAAAACGGCGAAGGCCCCGGGTAGATTAAGCCAATAAAATCCGGCCGCGACGAAACGTCCTTCAGCGGGTTTCCCGCCTGGTTTTGGGCGACATCGAAATCCTCGTAAAAAAGTCCCGCCCCCGCACATAGTTCTGCACCCGCCGAGAAGCCCAGCACCCCGATTTTCTCTGGGTCGATGTTCCACTCATCCGCATAGGCTCGCACGAGTTTGATCGCCTGCTGCATGTCGTAGACACCATCCGTCTTGGGTTCGTAGCCATCTTTGCGTAGGCGGTTTCGCAGCAATATCGTGCTGATCCCTCGGCTGGCAAAATACCCCACCACGTCCGCGCCCTCGCCCACGATATTCAACACATTATGCCCTCCCCCAGCCGCGACGATGATCGCCGCTCCCGTATTTAAAGATCCGTTCCCCGCATGAAACTCGATCGATGGGTTATGAATGTTCACCACGTAACCCAGACTCGGCGGACTGTAGCTGCCGTAAACCTCGGCCTCGTGCACCCGCTCCAAGTTCAACATCGGCGAGTCCGTCGGATAAAGTGGCACAACCACCCCGCCTGGCACGATCGTGCGGGGCGCATAGGGCCCATCCGTCTCGGGTCCCGCCATCGGAATATCTTGCCGGGCCGGCAGTGGCGGTAGGTCAGCTGCGAGCAGGTGACTGGATATCGTGACCACGCCCAAGAGCGTGCGTGCAACCGTTCGAACAGAGAGAAACTGGGGGGAATTCATGAGATAAAAAAGGCCAGTAACATCAGTCGGACATCTGGTTAGTCATAAATTCATACCGATCCCGGTGATCATCAAACGTCACGACCGGGTCTGCCTGCAGATGCATCACCGGATATTGGTCTTCCGGCAAATACTGCGGCCAAGCGGGCACGCCGGCGCCATTGGGATCTCCTCGTTTCGCGAAGTTTGTCCAGTAATTCATCATCAGATCCGAAACCTCATGGTCCTCGGGGCGCCACGGCAGATCGCGCGAACTGATCACGCCAAACACATATTCGATCTCCCACGAGTGCGCCGCGCGTGGCTCCGCCTGCGGGGCGGCATCGACCGGTAACGGCAACGTCTGATCAAACCGGTAACGGAAGACAGGCTTACCGCCGGTGCGCTGATGCGTCTCGATCCACCGCCAAGTGCCATGACCTATAAATCGGTCTCCCCCGTAGTCCTTGGCCGCGCGGAGTGCTTCAGCATCTGTGGTGGCGGCGTAAGCGGCTAAGAACTCATCGGCATCGGCGCCAAACCGCTCCCGCGCTCGCGCCTCAAAATTAACCAAAGTCTGCGCCTGCTGACCGAAGATCGCCCCGGCCCCTCCCTCGTCGAGGTTCCAACCCGCCAGCAACGGCACCGAATTTTGCCGACCATTTTGATAAGTCGCTTCCACGTCTTCCATCAAAAAGCGCCCATCTACTACCGCCCTAAACCGATGCTCCTTTCCGGCCGCCTCGATCAAGTCCTGCGCGGGCAACTCACGCAGCTCCCGCAGCGACATCAGACCCAATACTTCCTGCCCAAAACGAGTCCCCGCCTCTTCTCCTTCCTTCAAACTTAGGGTCGCTTCCCCGAGGGCAGCACCACTCTCGCCGATCGCTTTGTGAAACAATCCCTCAGCCATTGGCGAGGCCATCAGCATGCTCACCGCAAAAGAACCAGCGGACTCGCCAAAGATCGTGACGTTATCCGGGTCGCCCCCAAAATCAGCGATGTTATCGCGCACCCACTCCAGCGCCGCGACCATATCCATCAGACCGTAGTTACCCGAAGCACCCTGCGGCGACTCTTCCGATAGCTCGGGGTGCGCGAGAAATCCCAAAACGCCCATCCGGTAAGTCAAACTCACCACCACGACTCCTTTCTGCGTCAGCTTCGCCCCATTCTGCCGCGGCTCCGAAGTCGATCCGGCCACAAACCCTCCGCCATGAATCCAGAACATCACCGGTCGCTTTTTCGCCGCCGCCTTCGCCGGCCGCCACACGTTCAGATAAAGGCAATCCTCGCTCGGCCCGTCATCGAAAAATCGCATGTCATTCCACAGGTGAACCTGCATCGCCCGCGGCGGAAAATCATGGGCCAAGCGCACGCCCGCCCAAGGCGCCGCCGGTCGCGGCGGCTGCCAGCGCAATCCACCTACGGGCGGCGCGGCATAGGGGATACCCTTGAACGCATTCACCAAACCCGCCTCCTCGACCACCCCTTCCAATACTCCGGCCCGGGTCTCAAGCTGCACCGTTCTGACCTCCGTCGCCCCTGACGAAACTGCACTGAAAGCGAGCGCGACCCCCAGACTTAAAGTGAAAGAAAAAGGTGAACATCGATGACGGAGGGGTTTCATGAACGAAAGGGGGGATAAAGGACCAGAAAACCGCATCCTATCGTAAACTCTTCCCGCCGTCGATCAGGCCCTATCAAATCAGCGGTGAAAGTAAACCACTGCTCAAATCGCCCCCATCAGGTGGCCCGGTTCAGCGGTATCGCCAATCGAGCGGGCTCCCACCCAATTTTGGCGCCGATGGGTTGAATCCTATCCCCACCGCCGAAGAGAGTGAGTCTTTCACCCCAAGGCGCGAAATCCGAGAATAGGCGGTTTGTTTTCAACCCTTTGCGAAGTGTTACTCTCCCCTTCTTTGCGTTGACTCAATCTATTTAGATCCCGCGATTTAATCTTACGGCGCCCCATCGAGCTCCGGCGTTTCTCCCGTTCCGTCTGACGAGGGCCATTGGACCAAAAACGCCTCTTGCGCTTCGCGATCGGCGATCTTCGTACGCGCTTCATCCTGGATCCAACTCAGCGGATACGCCGCATCGAGGGAGATAATCTCCACGCGTTTCTCGTCCACGACAAACGTGCCCCGCCAAGCTCCGCAGCCAATCTCCATGCGCCCATCCTTTCGTCGTCGGATACGCCGCGTGCGATGCAGGGTGGGATCACGGGCCAACAGCGCCAACATGCGCGGCCGAAAGTCCACGCCCCAATTCAGCATCAACCATTCCGCCTGTTCCTCCGCGAGCGGGGTCAGCGCCACCGTGTAAACGGGCGGCAGCGCCAGCGCGGCATCCACTTCCGCCGTCCAGCCGCCGCCGGCATCGGGAAACGAATCGTAGGCGGCCAAGTAAGGCTTGATATCAAAAATCGGGGTGCCTTCCAGCAGGTCACAGGGCCCCAATACCAACCGGCCGGCCTTGGCGTCGATGGAGATCAGTTCCGTCGCCGTTAGACCCAGCGGATTCGGTCGATGCGGCGACCGGGTTGCGAACACGCCGCGCCGTTGCTTCGGACCACGCGGCGGCAATACTAGGGGACGCCAGGCCTTGTTGCGATGAAACCACGACAGCAGCCAGATCCGGGAAAATCCCTCCAGATCCCGCAAGGACAACTCGTAGTCGTGCCCCGGCAGCAGTTCCAACACGCTACACCCGGGCCGCGCCTCGTCCGGCTGATGACCCGCCTGAAACTTCACGCTCTGCGCCGTGCGAATATAACCGATCGGTTTGAGCGTAAGGGAGTCTTGCAAGTGAATCCCTCGCTACGCGGCAACCCGCCGCAAGCCAAGCTCGTTTCACTTCCGCAGATTTCCCTGCGCGAAACCCACCCAGCTACGCTACCGAAATCCACCAAGGTGGCCGCAAAATTTTCCTCATCGAGGGAGCGAAAGTATCCCCAGGGAATTTAAGAGCGGCGGCTCCGTCGTGGTGGAGCAGTTTGAGCAGGCCCCAGCGCAAGCGAAGCCGTGAGCAATTCAACCCAGCTAATACCCGAAAGCCCGATGCTTTTAGACTCAACACGAGCGGACCCGAAAGACTCCGCTCACGCTGCGTCGCGTTAGAGTTTTTAAGCGAAAAGTGGGGGCAGCTCCGTGTTCCTCTGTCGCCCAAAGGGCACCCGCCATCGTCACCCCTTCGGGGCAAGTGGACTCACTCCGTTCTTCGATTACGGGTTGGATCCTTGGCATTGCCCGGGACCACAACTCGGGCGTGTCACGCTCATAAAGTTTTGAGAAAACCTCCCAGAAACTCGTAACGGTCGCGATAGTCATCAAGCGTCACCCTCGGGTTGGCGCGAAGGTGCATCACCGGATATAAGTATTGCGGCGAATACGCCGGCCAATCGGTTAACCCCGGACCATTAGGATCACCGTTTTTCGCGAAGTTCACCCAATAGTCCATCATCATTTGCGACACGGCGTAGTCCTCATCCCGCCAAGGTAAATTAAGCGAATCGATCGTTCCAAATACATAGGCGATATCCGACGAATGAGACACTCGCGACCCACTATTTTGCGCCGTATTCACCGGCAACGGCCGGGCTTGTTCAAACCGGTAGCGAAATACCGGACGACCGCTCGTGCGTTGGTGCAACTCGAGCCAATTCCACGCGCCATGAGCGATAAAGAGATCCCCCTCAAAATCGCGGGCCGCGCGCTCCGCCTCTTCGTCGTTAGTCACCCGATAGGCCGATAAAAACCCCTTCGCGTTGTCACCAAATCTTTCATACGCCTGCATGCGGAAATTCATCATAGTCGGTTCGTCTCTGCCAAACAGGCTCCCCTCCTCACTTTCGTCCAACGTCCAACCCGCCAACAATGGAACCAACTTCTGCTGACCTTTCTCGTAGGTTTCAACCACGTCATTATCCAAAAAACGCCCGTCGATCGCTGGAAGAAATCGTTTCTTTCCGGCTAATTGCAGTAACTGATCGCCCGGCATATTACGTAGAACTTCCAGCGAGTCCGTGCCCAAGACATCCCGCGCAAAGAGCAGACCTATTTTTTCCACATCTTTCCGGGTCACTTGCCCACTTCCCAGCGCTGCACCACTCTGGCCAATCGCCTTGTGAAACAAGCCATCGGTCATCGGTGAAGCCATCAACATGCTGACCGCAAACGATCCAGCGGACTGACCAAATATTGTCACGTTATCCGGATCCCCCCCAAACTCAGCGATGTTATCGCGCACCCACTCCAGGGCCGCGACCATGTCCATGAGCCCGTAGTTACCCGACGCTCGCGGGCGCGATTCCTTTGAGAGTTCCGGGTGCGCAAAAAATCCAAATAGTCCCAATCGATAGGTCAAACTCACCACCACCACCCCCTTCTTCGCCATGATCGCCCCGTTCTGCCTCGGTTCCGATGTCGCACCCGCGACAAACCCTCCCCCGTGAATCCAGAACATCACCGGCAGCTTTTCGTCCGCCTCGCCATTCGTCGGTCGCCACACATTGAGATAAAGACAATCCTCGCTTGGTCCGCTGTCTAACCGCCCTAAGTCCCCCCAAACGGGCACCTGCATCGCTCGGGGGGGGAAATCGTGAGCCAGCCGCACGCCCGCCCAGGGTGCCGGCGGCATTGGCGGTTTCCAGCGCAACGGCCCCACGGGCGGCGCCGCATAGGGAATGCCCTTGAAGGCATGGACTTCGCCCGCCTGCTCGACTATCCCCTCCAATTCTCCCGCCTCGATCGTGATGCGCACCGGGGGGTGGGGATCAGCATCCGCCGCCGGCGCACTAAAACCTACGACGGCAACTAGGCTGAAACTAATCGGGACGAGTTGGTAAAAACGACGGGAAACTCTCATGATCAAAACCGGTAAACTTGGGGCTGTTACCCAAACACGCCCCATCGGCCTCTTGCACGTCGATTCAGCCTTCGCGGCATAAAAGTGAAGCAAAGCCCGGATAGATCTTGATCGTCACCGCCATTGCTCCGCGTCAATCTCGGCCCATGGAGCTAAATCTCTCTGGCCAACGTGTCGCCGTCTTCGGCGCTGCCCAAGGCATCGGTCGCGCCATCGCCCAACAGTTCAACGCCGAGGGCTGTATCGTCACCGGTTTCGACCGCGCACCGGCCCCCACTCCGCTTGCCTGCCCCGGCGACATCGTAACCGGCGACGTGACCTCGACCTCCGAGGTTAAAGCCTTCGCCCGCGCGAATTCGGAAGTCGATCACGTGATCTATTCCGTCGGCGCTGGCTCCGGAAAATTCGGGTTTCCATTTTGGAATCTTGATCCCGCCGATTGGGCTCGAGTGTTGGAGATCAACCTTATTGGCGCCGCCACTGTCGCCCACGCCTTCGCCCCTCAAATGATCAACCGCGGCCGCGGTTCATTCCTCTTTCTCGTTTCCGTCGCCGGCCAAGTCGGCTCCCAAACCGATCCTCCCTACAGCGCGGCCAAAGCCGGTTTGATCAACTTCATGCAATGCGCGGCCAAGGATCTCGCCCCGCACCGCGTCCGCGCCAATGCCCTGTCTCCCGGCATGGTAAAAACCGACCTCAACGAATCGGTCTGGGCCGCTGGCCAGGCCCGCCTTCCCCCCGCGCAACGCCAAGACTACGCCACTTGGGCCGAATCAAAAATCCGCTCCCTCTCCCCCCTCGGCCAATGGCAAACGCCACCCGAGTTTGCCGCCATGGCCACCTACCTCGCCTCCGCTCACGCCGCCAACATCACCGGCCAAACCATCAACATTGATGGCGGTCAAGTAATGCACTCGTAGGACCGATAAAACTATCGTTCTCCGACCCCTAAACTCAGGAATGCGTGCTGCCCCGGCGCGATCACCGCATTGAGCACTTCGACCTCCAATACCAGAGTCTCAGCATCCCCTGCCGTGGCGGGTATGACCCACACCTTCAACTTGCTTTGCGCCGGTAAAGTAAAGGTATCCGGCTGATTGAGTAGTCTCAGCGCACCGACGTTTTGCAGCATAAAGTCGGCATCGCTGTGATTCGCCAACTCCACCTGCAACACTTCCGACTTCTCCATCGGCTCATCTAATTTGACCGTGATACATCGATCCAGCAACGCATTCATCCAGCGATCCCGGCCGATCAAAACATTATTGAACCACACCACCGTGCTGCCCTCCACCAACGCGGCCTTCACGGCCTCCGGCGTCCGTTCTTTAGCAAAAACCAGCGTCACCGGTCGATGCGTCGTCGGGTGCTCCCCATATTCCCAATCAATCAGCCCGTGAATGTCTGACGTGCCCATGATCGTGAGGTCGTGCTCCAGTGCGATCGCCATCGCGGCCTCCGAAAACGTGGTCTCGTTCACCACTTCGATTCCCCCAATCAACCCTTCCTTCAGCATCGCTTCATGCATCGGCGTCAACTCCGCCACCCCACTCGGCACTTGGGCCCACCAAGCCGGGTGATTCCAAAACGTAAACGCCCCCTGCTTCACCGCTTCACGTAGCGCCTCCACCGGATCATCTTGCCGCAATAAATTCGCATCCTGAATGAACACCGCGTTCACATGACCCGGCGGCATCTTGCGGGTAATCTCCGCCCCATGCACGACCATAATATCCTTCCCTTCGGCATGCTTTCGGGCGATTTCATAACTGCGATTTCGATCCGGATGCGGGATGTCGTTTCGGTGCGGCTGATATTCGAGATGCTCCGTGATCGACATCACATCCACACCGTCCTTCACGCCTTCTTCCACCCGAATCGTCGGCCACACCTTGCCATCGGAAAACACCGTGTGCTGATGCAAATCCGTGACCAAGGTCCAGTGGGTCGGAAGATCGGGAAAACGAATCACGCGCGCGTCTGCGTCGTGGGCTTGCGCGGTCGTCGTTCCGAGCGAAAAAATAACGATGATAACCCTAATCCACGGGGTGCTGGTTGGTTGCCTCATGACCTCAAGCTGAAGTGCGAAATCTCGCCGCGCAAGGCCGAGTCGGTGGTATTCATGCCCATACCACATATCCATAGACTGCGATCCACTGACACCCACTGCCAGCCAGCACCCAGACATGCCAGATGGCGTGATGATACGGTAACTTCTTCCAGAGGTAAAACACGGTGCCGAGCGAGTAGCAGGCACCGCCCCCCACGAGCCAAATAAACCCCGCCCAGGGTAGCGCCGCCACCAGGGGTTTGATCGCGATGACGACTATCCATCCCATACCCAGATAAATGCCGGTGGAAGCAAAACGAAATCGTCCCGCAAACCAAAATTTGAGGACCACTCCCACCCCCGCGAGGCCCCACACCACGCCAAACAAACTCCACCCCCACGGTCCTCGCAACGTCACCAATACAAACGGCGTGTAACTCCCGGCGATCAGTAGAAAAATCGCCGCGTGATCAAATTTCCGCAGGAGCAGTTTCGTCCGCTCCAACTTCACCGCATGGTAAAGGGTCGAAGCCGTGTAAAGCATCACCAACGTCGCCCCGAAGATCGCCGTGCTCGTGATTTTCCAAGCGTCACCCTGCGCCACCGAACTCAACACCATCGCCACCAATCCTGCGCCGCTCAGCACGATTCCCACCCCATGGGTGACCGTATTAGCCAGCTCCTCTTGCGGCGTCGTGAGCGAGCTCATTTTACTCCTATTCCGCCGCCTGCGGATCAATGTAGCGTTCCGCCAATCGGCCCAAAGTCGTCCGATCATGGTGCTTCGCCATGCGCAGCAGTTTCATAAAAATCTGCGCCGTAATAAACGCATCGCCCGCCGCGGTGTGCCGATCATGAGGGGCGACATGAAACAAGCGGCACAGCCCATCCAGCGAAAAATCGCGAAATGGATTATGCGTATCCAAGCCCTCCCGTATCTCATCAAACGCTCCCGCAGCTTCCAGATGCAACGTCAGCTCCATCGTATCCACCCATCGGTTACTGAGATCAATCCCAAAGGCCCGCTGGCAAGCCCGGGTGATCACCTCAACATCGAAACCAATATGATGACCCACGATAACGCTCCCACCGAGGTAATCCAAAAACTTCCGCAGGGCCTCTTCCTCCTCAACGCCATTCTGCGCCGCCGCCTCCGCCGTGATCCCATGCACGAGCACCGAGGACGTATTGTGACTGATGCGGACCAACGCCTCAAACTGATCGTCCAACAAGATTTCCCCTTTCCGCACCGCAATCGCCCCCAACGTGATCAACCGATCCTTCTTCGCATCCGTCCCGGTCGTTTCACAGTCGAGTGACACAAACCGCAACGAATCCACCGCCAAATCATCACCCGGCAAATTAGCCACCGCGGCCAAGTAGCGGGGGACTTCGAGAGGGGAATAGAAAGGAGAATCATCCATCGCTACTTTCCTGCAGATTGCGCGCCGGACACCCGGAAATGCTCCACCGCCACGTCCATTAATTTCGCCACGACGTGAAAGATCCTTTTCATGCGCTGCACCTCCAACGGCGTCAACTCATCGGGTCGCACCAACCGGGCGGCGTCTCCTCTGCTCAAACCGACTCGAGTCTGCAGCCGCAGCGCATGATCAAAAGCCTCCACCGCGCTGGCAAACACCTCCGCGTATTGCGGCAACAACACCGCCGCTTTGCGGTATCGATCCGGCGTAAACGATGCGTCCTCCAATCCCAGACCGAGCGCAAAAACCCGGGCGATATCGACAAGGGGCTTGAGCGCGTTGGACTTCGTGTTGATCGTGTCCCACCGCACCCCCGCCTGGTCGAGCACCGAATCCCTAAACAGGGTCACCGGCGGCAGGTTGGCCATCGCATCATTGGCCAGCAACGGAACGAAGGTGGGATTACGACTGATGCACTCTTGGATGTGCCTTTTAATCTCCGTCACCAACGCCCGATTCCCCGTCACCGCGCGGAGGTCAAAAAACGGGGTGCGCGAAATGATCTCATTTTCGATCGGTTCTTGGATCCATCGCGTGAAGTTTTCCTTCCACTCCTGCACCGACAAACACCACGCCGGATTACTCGCCATTCGCCCGCGGAAATCCAACGGGAACCGACACACCGAAAATACCGTGCCCATCTCATTCGCCAACATGCCAAACCATTGCCGCGCGGCCACTAGATCAAAATTTGCCGGCGGATCCGCATAGACGATTCCCGTGCGCTGGCTGGAGCGGAGCAAGCGCTCCTTGCGCCCCTCCGAGTGCAACGCGACCCAAGCCCAGTCCAACTCGGGCTCAACCCAGCCGTGGCTCGCTAGTTTCTGCTTGGCCAAGTGAATGGCCTGCTCCGTCAGCATCCGATCAATTTGCGCAATAAAGTTAGTGAGCCATTCGATCGGAGCCTCGCCTTCGATGTAGCGCAGGAGCAACTCATCCGCTCGATCGCGCAGCCGCCGGAGTTCATTAATATCGAGCGCGAGCGGAAATTCCTTGGATAAGAAAATCGGCACCGTGCCATGCATCGCCTGAATCGTCTTGTCCCCCACGATACCCAAAACCCGGCCGTCGGTTTGACCATTGTCCGTGACGATCAAATGGTGTTTTCGACGGCGCATCATCGTCATGATGATTTCTCCCACCGTCATATTCGGCGAAATAGTGAGCACCGGCCTGGCCATGATCTCGCTCACCGGCCGGTCAATCGCCACCTCACCCGTCGCCACCCGACTGGAAAAATCCGCCTCGGTCAGCACGCCGAGGGGGCGCCCTTCCGCGTCCACCACCACCAATGCCTCCTGTAATCCCGGGGCCAGTCGCTTGGCCACGTCGCAAATCCGCTCATCCGGCGCAGCCAACAACAGTCGATTAGCCGCCCGCTCGCCTACTTCCGACGTCTGCGTGAGCCAATTCGCCGCATTTTCGCTCAGTTCCAGCGCCTCCACCTCCGAAACCGGACGGTCGGACTCATGCTTGATCGTGAAATACGATTTGAGAAACGCCGCCGCCTGCGGTTGAGCCCCACAACGCTTGAAGAATTGATCCGACGGCAGGGCATAGAGAATGCTCTCCTGCGCCACCCGCGCCGTGGCAGTGTAGGGCACGTCCCGATTAGTCCAAGAACCACCCAGCAGGTCGCCCTCCGCCCGCACATCGATCAACTCCTCCCCCGTATCAGTTTCCCGATAAATATTCACCGTGCCACGCTGGATGATCCAAACAAAGCACCCGCGGGCCTGCCCCTTCTCATAAACGATCTCGTCGGCTTCGTGAAATTTTACCCGCCCCCCCCGGGCCAAAGCCAACAAGTCGGCCTCTTCGAGATACTCGAATGGTGGATACGATTTCAAAAAATCGGCGACGCGGAGAGAAATACTGGAAGTTTTCAAGACAGTGACAAAACCCCCCGAGCAAGTGCAGCCCGTCGGGTAAATCGAAATCGCTCCTGAGTAAGTCCCTATTACGGCCTCAAGCGAAAGCCCAAAATCTCCCTAATATCGCTTAAAGCCGCGGCGGATTGAAAGGCGTCGTCGGAATCTTCCCGCTCGCCTTGGCCCGCAACCACGGTTGTAGCCTCGCAATCACCGCCTTCGCCTCCGAATCGGGGTCGATCGCGAGATTGGTAAACTCCATCGGATCCCCGTAGTGGTCGTAAAGCTCCACCCCGCTCGCCCCCTCCGCCCACTCGGTGTAACGCCACCGCTCCGTGCGAATACTGCACCCCATCACCGGCGTCGTTAGCCGGTCATCCGCCGGTCGCAAGACTTGCGTGATCGCATGGCTATCCCAATCCGCCAAGGGGTCCCGCAACAACGGCCCCAAACTCTGCCCCGCCAATTCGTGCGTGGGCTCGAAATTCGCCAGCTCCATGACCGTGGGGTAAATATCCACGAACTCAACCACCCGCGTCGATGGCGTGCCATTGCCCGCCTGCCCCGGCGCCCGAATAATCAACGGCGAACGCGCGCATTGCTCAAACAACGTTCGCTTCTGCCAAATCCCGTGGTGCTCACCCAAGTGGTAACCGTGATCGCTCCAAAACACCACGATCGTGTTTTCGGCCAGCCCGAGCTCGTCGAGCGCCCCCAGTAACCGCCCCACCTGCGCATCGATAAACGACACACACGCATAGTAGGCCTGCAACGCCTGCCGCGTCGTCAACTCATCGATCCCGTAGTGCGGCTCCGGATTGTTGTGCGCAAAAGCCGCCACCGGAATGTCATCGCGATCCCCCTCCGGAGCATACGGCAGCCGCATCTCCTCCAGCGGATAGAGGTCGAAATACTTCTTGGGCGCCACATACGGCGTGTGCGGTCGGAAAAACCCGACTCCGAGGAAAAACGGCTCAGCCTGCTTCGCTTGCATCAACTTGATCGCCTCCGTCGCGATCATCCCGTCCGTCTGCTCTTCGTCCTCCCCCTCGGCCGCCAACCAACTGAGCGCGCCACTGATCTTACGGTGCGGCTCCGCGTTAAAAATTAACGCCTCCTCGTCCTTATCCCGACCCGCCGGATTAATCGTCTGCTGCCACGAGGGCGCATCATCGAAGCCATCTGTGCCGATGCTCGCGGGCACGTTGTAATGGTAGATCTTACCTACTCGCGCCACGAACCAACCATGATTGATAAACTGCTGCGATAACGTCACGATATCGGGTACTTCCTCGCGAAAGTGCCGATCCAAATCGTAAACCTTGATCTGGTCAGGCCGCAGCCCGGTCATGACCGAAGCACGAGTCGGGTTACAAAGCGGCAACTGGTTGTAAGCCCGATCAAACCGCACCCCACTCGCCGCCAATCGATCAATATGCGGCGTCTTCGCCACGAGATCTCCATAACAAGCCAAACTCGGCGCCAGATCATCTACCGCAATAAACAGCACATTAGGTTTCTGACCCGCAAGCCCCGCCACGCAGCCCGCCATGAAAGCGAGCAGGATCAAAATTCGAGCAGTCATAAGCAGGGAAGGAAGAAATCGCCTGCCCCCAAGGTCAAGTTAGCCTCGAGGGGGGGGCAACTCAGCCATTAAGGCGACCCCCATTGCTCACGGCAATCCACCATCCTACTTACCCCATTTGGCCACGAGTCCGGCCCCCCGCGATCCCTGCCTCAAAGCCGATGACCTCACCCTCACCGCCAACCACGACGGCAACCCGATCTTGATCGATCAACCCGTTTGATCCTAAGCTGGGCCCATGCCCCTCCCCTCGCCCCCCCAACTCGCGCGCTTGTTCTGCGGGTTCACCGCCGCCTACCTGATGATTCCTGATACCGACGCCCAACCTCAAGGCTTCAACTACGACGAATCCGTCGTGCCGGCCTATACGTTACCCGACCCGCTCACCAACCTCGCCGGCACTTCCATTACCACCGCATCCGATTGGGAAAAACAACGCCGCCCCGAGATCCTGCGCCTCTTCGAAGATCACGTTTATGGTCGCACGCCCACCGGCGAAATCGATGTCAGTTTCGAGCAGCTTGAAACCAACCAAAACGCCTACGCGGGGCGGGCAACCCGAAAGCAAATTCGGGCCCATTTCCGATCGCAGGGTCAGCACCTGGCGCTGGACCTACTGATCTACCTACCTAACGAAGTCACAGGCCCCGCCCCACTCTTTGTTGGACTCAACTTTAACGGCAATCACACCGTGACCGCCGATCCCGCCGTTCTCCTCAACCAGAATTGGATGCGAGCGGTAAAAGGTGACGGCATCGTTGATCATCGCGCCACCGAGGAAGCCCGGGGCACGTCCATCAGCCGTTGGGCCATCGAAGACATCCTCGCCCGCGGCTACGGCATCGCGACGATCTACTGCGGGGATATTGATCCCGATTTTGACGACGGTTTTCAAAACGGTATCCATCCTCTATTTTATCGCGGTGGCCAGACCCACCCCGCGGCCAACGAATGGGGCACCATCGGCGCGTGGGCCTGGGGCCTCAGCCGCGCCATGGACTACTTCGAGGCCGACGAAGATATCGACGCCACCCAAGTCGCCGTGATGGGCCACTCCCGCTTGGGCAAAGCTTCGCTCTGGGCCGGAGCAACCGACCCACGGTTCGCCATCGTGATCTCCAATAGCTCCGGTTGCGGGGGAGCCGCTCTCGCCCGGCGACACTTCGGCGAAACGGTGCAACGCATCAACACCAGCTTTCCCCACTGGTTCAACGATGCCCACCAAGACTACAACGAAAACGAAGCCAACCTGCCCATCGACCAGCACCTGCTCATCGCCTTGATGGCTCCCCGCCCCGTCTACATCGCCAGCGCGGAAGATGATCTTTGGGCCGACCCCCTCGGGGAATTCCTCTCCGGCCAACATGCCGAACCCGTTTACTCCTTGTTCGACCAAGCCGGTCTCGGCGTGGACCACCCCCCCCAAGTTAACCATCCCGTGGGCGACTCTATCGGCTACCATATTCGCACCGGCAAACACGACGTCACCACCTACGACTGGACCCAATACCTCAACTTCGCCGACCGGCACTTTGGTCGACAGTAAGCGGGCCCAAAAAAGGAGTCCCGCGCGAGGGACTCCTTTGAAATATCAGTCTGGTTTAGAACCGGGAAGGCTTAGCCTTTTTTCTCCACCGAGGTCGCGGTGAAAACGTTCTTACCATCAACCTTGCCCATCGTGCCTTTAGCGACGAGCCCTTCGGTCTTGCCCTTGCAGAAGAGGGCACCGTGCTCGAGGTTATTGGCGAACATGATCACGCGGGTTTTGCCGGTCTTCTTGTTCGTGACTTCGAGCGCGTTGGTGCACTTCTCGGTTTTGCCGAGCTCGCATTTACCGCACATACCTGTGCCATTGAGAGTGACTTCTTTCGCTTCATCAGCGGCGTAAAGACCGACTGAGAGAACGAAAGTAGCGGCGAGGAGGAGGAGTTTTTTCATAAGAAACGGAGGGGGGTGAATTTTAATTTTCTGAAACGGCCCCGAAACTACGCTCCGCACTCCTGCGGCGCAAGTGTGAGTTAAGGCAATCCTCCGCGCTGGAAAACGAGCGCCCACCCCCTCGACCCCATGTGACGGCGCCCATCAGAGGGGTAAACCCTTCCAGAAAAATTCATATTCTAATACCAATAGCCCGAAGCTCTTAAACTTTTACCCAGGAGCGCGGGAGCGCCGAGATGATGCATCGGAATGATATGCCCCGCGGGGTGACGATGGCGGGTGCCCTTTGGGCGGCAGCGGAACCCAACGCCTTCAGCTTAGTTTTTTTGACCATAGATTACCCCGATCCGGTCCGGATAAAAGCCAGCGGAGTGGGGATTGGTATCCGGTATTTATCGGTGTAATCCGTGGTGAAAAATCAGCCTGCCAGTAGGTTTCCAAAGTCTAATTCCTCGTGGCGATTAGTATAAAATTGGTATAATGCCTCGACGTTCCTTTTCCATTCTCAGCCCCGGGCTATGCCTCCTCGGCTCCGACTCAATCGCAACCGCAGTGCCCGACCATCTGACGCTACGGAGATCACCGGATTAGCCGCCGAAGTGCCCTCGGCACCGGCCGAGCCTATCGCAACGGGAGTTGATAAACCCACGCCTTCTCTCACCGAGGATGACCACGATGCCGTGAGCTACCCCCGCAACGACAACGCCCGACGCTCCCGACGAGCGTGCCTTTCTTGCGACGCGACGGAGCGCACCATCAACCTCAAGTGGCTCGCGGCGATCACCGTCGCCTTTGCACGTTTTTCCTCATGGCTGATGCTCTCGCCGCCGCTTGGGCCCACGATAAAAACGCCACCGCCGCCCCGCGAGCAGTGGAATGGATACGCGCATGATTCATGCGCCTCCGCCACCTGCATGAATCCGCAAGTCGATTACGCCCGGTTTCGACTCGGCCACAACGATAACCATGGCACCGAATTCGGTGTGCTCGACGCCCGATGTTTGGCCAAAGTCATCGACGCCCCACGCTTGCTCCGCGATTCTCCGGACCTCGCGTCCAGCGATGAGGGGACGATCAAACACCGGGATAAATCGCATAAGGCGTAGGGACCACCGCACAACGGTGCTTGGGGCTTGTTCATCAGGAGTCAGGCTGTCGGCTTCGCGACATCCTAACTCGCGGGGATGGGATCCATCGGTGGTCGCTTCGCTGTCATCGCCGATTAGGTTGTCCCCCGGCAGCTAGTACAGTCCGGCCGATGCCCTCGCGCTGCAGCGCATCGAAGCATTCGCGCAACGCGGCGTGGTTGTCGCAGTGATACTGGTCGCGGGCGGGCAATATCTAGGCGTTGGCATTACGGCGATCCTCGACGAGTAAGATAGGCCTGTCGGGTTGCGCGGCGCGCAACCGCTTCACCAACGGGATACACTTCTCTCTCACCGACGTCGCGTTCATGTTGGGCAGGCAGTCGATGACGTAAAGGGCCGCATCAATCTGCGTCAAAAACTCCCCGACTTCGGCATCCATGCGACCGTTGCCCGAGAACCCAAAATTCATCACCGGACGATCCAAGCGTCGTCCAAGGATCGCAATAGGGGTCATCCCGGGACGGGAGGCGCTCGCACCGTGGTTGATCGAGGTGCCGCAGAACACGATCGACTTGGTCGTTCGCGCGGGCAGACCCACAAAGGTCGCGCCCGACGGCACGCCGATCGGCCAGGTCTTCCACGCCGTTTCTGAGCGGCTAATAGAGCGCATACTCACGCTCGCCCGGCACCAAACCGTCGACGATGGCCTGCCGGATCTGCGGTGAGTTCGTTCGAGTCGCCCCTGCCCAACGCCAGCGACCGGTCTCGTCTCGGGAGTATAGGTCGAGTCCGCTGGCTCCGATCGCGATTTGATTAGCTCCGGATTGATAAGCGCGTTGCAGCGTGCAATCCGCCCAGATCGTCGCTGCATCGGTGCGAAAGCGCACCATCATACCGGCGCTCTCACGGCTGAGTTCCCAAACCTTGTCGGTTACCTGACCCTGCGCAGCGGCTGGAAACCGGTCAAACCAACGAGCCGCTCGCGGTCGGGGAACGCGCGCCCTTCGACGCCCCAATTAACCACGTGATGGCACGTCAGCTCCGGAGCATCCGGAGACGTCTCGCCCCGGAGCGGAGTACTGAGCCCTCCCATGCGCGGACCAGGTTATACAGAACGATTCATTTCATAACCGTAAGGGGTTTCATGATACGCCGGACCGGAGGCATGACCAAGCGACGCGAATCAAATCCGCTTCGCAGGTCTTACCAAAACGGTGTCGGTCAATACTCCAACGTGTAGGATGCCGTGGCTAAGCGACCGAGGGAATAGTAGCCGCTGCCCTCAATGAAGACATTGTCGAGCGCGTTCTTCAGGGCAACGCGCAGGGTGTGCTTGACTCGGTCGCCAGACCTCCAGCCGTAACCGGCTGAGAGATCCAGGGTGTCTCCACGTTCGGCGCGCAAGTCATTGCGCAAGTCTGTCGCGGTAGGACTGCGAGTTTGCAAACGATAACCGCTCTGCTCCCGATACGAGGCGTTGAGGCTGAGGCCCTTCAAGGCACCGGCGCGCAGGCGGTAGCTAGCCCCGATCGCGTAGTTCCAATCGGGCACCCGTTGCAAACTCAGACCATCGCGCCAGGCATCGAGACTTTTGACGTGTTTAGCGTCGACCGCCCCGGCGGAGAACCGCAGTGAAAGGCTGTCAGTGAGTTTGCCGTTGGCGTAGAGTTCATAACCTGTCGCCCGGTCCAAACCACCCGCGATGTATTCCGGTTTGTCCGATGGGCTATCGAAATCTCGGTCGAAATCCGGATTCCCGATACGAATGTTTTGGCGTTCGATCTGGAAGTAACTCGCCCCGACGTCGAAGCGGTTGTCCAACACTTGGGTGCGGAAGCCAAACTCATAGCCTTCGCCGCGTTCGTTGGGCATCGGCAGGCCGGTGTCGGAAAAGACATCGCCCTTGGGATTGAAGGAGGTCGCATGACTGCCATAAAGCACCGACTGAGGCGTCAAGAAGTAATTCAACCCGATATTGTAGGTGAGATCGTCGACCTTGGACTCGGTGCGGCCGACTTCGGTGACCTTGTCAGGACTGAGACGATTGATGATGACGGTCTCGGCGGTATCATACCGACCCCCGGCCATGAGCAACAGTTTCTCATTAAAGAATTTAGCCCGATGCATGAGGAAGACACCGGTGATGTCATAGTCGAGTGTGCGATTCTCTTGCAGCCACGTGTAATACTGCGGCGTATCTTGATAGTTGATCGATAAGTCGAAATTCGGGATCGGATCAGTGCGGGGACCATGCAGCGAACCCACGTCGGTTTGGTAGTTCGGAATCGTGCCCGGAGCGTAGGCCACCGTGTGGACGTCGGTCGCCCGACCTCGCGCTCCTCGTTCCGAAACTTTGCCGTCCAGTTGAGTCGAATAGTCAAAGGTCAAAAGCGTTGAGTGCTTCACCTCTCCTGTTTCGAAATCGACCGTCAGATCCGCCTGCACGTTGCGCACATCAGACGGCAGTTGCCGCCAGATGGGATAAGGCACGCTGGACCAACGCGTGAACTCTCCCGTGGTGCCGTTGACCAGAATGGTGGAGGGGCCGTTGGAGGAGTAATCGTAGTCCTGCGTCGTCGAGGAGTCGTTATAGGCAACACGCAGGTTCACGTTGGGGGCAAACCGATGGGTGAGCGTCAGATTGAGGGTCTCCAGTATCCGGTCGCTGTACATGTTGGGACCCAACGTGTTGACCCAGCCATACTGCTCCATAAAATCAAAAGCAAATTCGCCGGTATATTTATTACGGGTGCCATCCGACGGATCGGTGCCGTCGATCCGTATATCAGCCACCGGACGCCCCCGATTATTGCGGCGCTCCATGTATTCATACTCCAGCAAGATCTCTGTTTTACTGGAGAAGCGATGCCGTAGAACCGCCCCAAAATTCTTCGTGCGCTCATGCGTGAACATCTGATCAAAATCACGTTCCAAGTACGACGTCGCCACCAAAAGGGCGGTTTTGCTCGAAAGCGTTAGGTTGTGCTCAAACTGGACTCGTGCGGTGTTATTTTCGCCAACTTCGAAGATTAACTTGCCGGCATTGGTCCCCAAGACGGGGCGTTTGGAAATATAGTTGATCACGCCGCCCGGCTCTCCCCGGCCATAAATGGCCGCGTAGGGGCCTTTAATCACCTCCACCCGAGAAATAAGGGTTTTGTCGATCACGCCGTTCCGATAGAAGCCGTTGCGCAATTGATAATACTGGGAAAAACCACGAACAGAATTTCCCGATCCCGCGCCGGTATAGGACTCCATCCCGGAAACGTTGCCGACTTGGGAAAGGACCTCACTGAGGTCGCTCACAATGAAGTCGTCCATAAATTCGGTGGTGAGCACATCGAGAGTAAAAGGGAGTTCTTTGAGCGCTACGGCTACGCGCGTTCCACCCGAAGACTGATTCACCGTCCAGAGGCTATTTTCACCTGAAGCCTGAACTTCGAATGGACTCAGCGCGATTACTTCCTCTGCTGCTTGTTGCGCCGGAAGTTGAGGCGTGGCTGTAAATGCAAATACAAGTATGGTTTTGAAAAGCGCAGGAATCTTTGCGCTTCTGCGAGGTGCTGTGGTTTCCATGGAGGAGGGGGGGATTAATTGAGTGTTATATTTCTGAGCATTTTCGCCACTTGTCCCACGTGGGGGAGGCGAAGACTTATACAAAATTCCGAATGCTTTCCCTCCACTAACCGGGACGGCCACGAACGGCGTGTCCTCTAACATCTGATCCAAAGCCGCTTGGGCCGTCATACGGCCGCGCGCGGACTTTGTTCGAACCGATCTCGACACATCGGTGGAAATAAGAACCTCTACATTTCCCTGCAAGGCAGCGACTTTCAGTTTCTCGGTCGCGCGACCGGCAGGAATATCGAACTCCCTCACCGCCTCCGCTGCACGCAGAGACGACGTCCCCACGTGCAAGATCACGAGAAGCAGCAACCATAGGTTGAGCACGGAAAACCGGTGCATCATTAACTGGCGTAGGTGGGGTTTTAAGAAGGCGCATGGAGACGGCGATTCGTCCACTATGACACCTTGGTGATTATAAATGACTAAGAGTAATAAAGATTTGTGGGAGTTTTTTAGGTAAGCCCAAATTCATCGCACCACCGCGGCTGAGCCGGTAGTGAACCGAGACCATCCGCCCGACCGAACACATCAGAATCCGTCTCCATCTCAAGGTTGTGCCCTCAGCACAACTTTAGAGGTTCCGAAGCGTTCAATCTGAATGTGCTGCGTCACGGTGAGCAACTCCAGGAATCCCTCGAGATTCGTCGGGCGCAAGGTGCCGGAAATCGGACGGGCCCCCAACTCTTCATCGCTAATTACCACTTGGGTATGGTTGCGCCGATTGAACGCAAGAATGACCTCGGACAACGGCACGTCGGCAAAGTCCACCAATTCGTTCTTCCATGCCAGTCTTTGCTCCACGATCTGGGGAGAGTAATCGACTACCACCAGGGTCGAAATCGGCGCGTCGATGTTCACCACCATGCCTTGACCCGCGTCCAAAGTGCGCAGAGCCGGGGACACCAAGTCTGTCTTGCCGTCGGTCGAATGGACCGGAGGATCGATTCGAATCCGCCCTTCGGTGACGAACACTTCCACTTCGCCCGCGCTCAGGGCGATGTGGAATTCCGTGCCCACGGCCGTGACTTCGACCCCTCCGACCCGTACGACGAAAGGCCGGTTCGGATCTTTCGCCACTTTGAAGTGAGCCTCCCCCGCGATCAGATCAAGGAGCCGCCGCTTCGGCTCGAAGCGCAGCGATACCTGGCCACCCCGGTTCAGCTCGACGATGGAACCATCTTCCAACACGTGACGCTCATAGGACCGGGCGACCTCCCCTTCGGCCAACAAAGTTGATCCCGGCGCCGGCGTCATCTGCCGACCACCCCCGAGAAACAGGACCAAGGCCAACACCGCCGCCATTCCGGCAACCAAGGTCAACCACCACGGTTTGACGAGGTGCGGACGAAGCCCTGCCAAGAGATCCGGGTTGGGCTCGAGGGCGAACATCGGCCGCCACTCGACCATAATGTCCATCTGCTTGAAGACGGACTGCAGTTCGGCGTAAACCTCGGCGTGCTTGGGATCAGCCGCCAACCAATCAAAAAAGGCATCCTGCTCCGCGGCCGAAAACCCGTTGTCGCGCTTCGCAATCCAGTTCGACGCCTGTTGTCGAACGCGGTTCGATTCCATATCCTCCGCGGGGTTATCGCCGAATTTCATAAGCGCACTCCCCCATCGCGATACCGGCCGACAAACTCCGCGCACTTGTTTACTCCAATGGAAATCTGCGCGTTCACCGTTCGGGCCGAAAGGTTTAATTTTCGCGCGATATCCGACTGCGACATGCCATACACCTTGCGCAAGGTGAAAATTTGCCGGCAACGATCAGGCAACGACTGGATGGCTCGGGTTAGAATCTCCAATTCCTCGTAACGCGCCACCGTTTCCGGGACCCCGGGCCGATCATCGAGTAGCTCAGTCTCATTAAGTTGGTCGGCCACATGCTCGCCGCGCACTTTGGCGCTGCGGGCCGCGTTCAAGGCCAAGTTTCGGGCCGTCGCGAAGAGAAACGCCTTCGGAGCGTTGACCGGTTGCGTCAGCCGGATCCGCAGAATCCGCAGGTAAGCCTCTTGGATGATGTCGTTGACCAACACATGGGAACCAAACCGGCTCCGGAGCCAAGCCTTCAGCATGGTTTCGTGGGGAAACAGGTTTTCGGCAAACCAACGGCCTTCTTCTGTGGTTTCAGGGGGCATCGGGACAATGGGAATACGGCTGATGGGAAGTGACACTTGAAATCGCCGATGTGACTAAAGGTTTTTTTAGGAAAATCGTAATGAAGTCGATTCCGGTTTTCCGCAGCCGAGTCGCGACCCATCGGCTGGTGGGACTCACTACCCAGGAAAATTAAACTTAAAGGCACGAAGACCGCTGCTAAGAAATTCAAGTTTAACGCTTTGCCAACTTTTTCTCTGCGCCTTAGCGTTAAATCAGACTATTTAATTCAGGCGATCGGTATCAGACCAAACCCGACTCGCCGAAATCCGCGTGGGTTTACCATCCAGACTGATCTGGTTCTTCTGCTCCCAGTATTCTTGAATGCCGTCGAATCCCTGCTTCTTTGCCCAATCGCTGAGTAGAGTCCGGTCCTCCTGGTAGGCCAAATTCGGCACCGCCATGCCGCAGGACGTCTGCACCAGATCGACCTGCATGTCGAAAATCCGTCGCGCGCCGGGCAGCGGATCGAATTGCTCATACAATTCCGTCCATGTCCCATCGCGCGGATGCACCGCCGTGGCTATGCCGTAGATTCGGAGGATCAGTGGAGCCCCCGCGAAGGCACAAAACATGATCGTCATGCGCGGATTCTCCAGCAGGTGAGCCGCGGTCTCGTTGCCACTGCCGGTGACAGTCAACCAAATCAACCGTGTCGGGCTGAGCATCCGCAGCGAATCCATGCCCTTCGGCGACACATTGATGCGCGGGTCGTCCCCAGCGGTGCCCGCGAAGAAAATCTTCTGCCGGCGAATGAACTCAACCTGCTTCTCCGGAATCTCTTGGTAGCGCTGGCCCATGGTAAATGTTGGTTGACGAATCAGCGCCACTCAACGCCCCCTAACCCATTCGTCAAATCCTTGCCCGCCAGAATTCGCCCTAACTCCGTCCGTTTTCTCAGAAACAATCGCTGAAAGAGCTTCGCTTGCCGAAGCCCGGTGCGATCTGATTTCCCTCAGGCTGCGTAAACACACCGCACGCTTCGGGGAGACTCCGATCACAGCCCAAAATGAGCCCGCCGGTGAGGGTGGGCTCTGATTAAACAGCGTGAGGAGAAACTCGGGGTTAACGCTTCCTTGCCCTGGCTCTTCGGTTCCAGCGCCCTGGTGGTGCTCGACGCAACGTCGCCGGCCGCATCCGTGGCGGTGGCAGCCACCGTCGTCGTGCCGCGCGGGAAAACGGATCCCGAGGCGATGGAGGTTTCCACCGTGACAGACTCGTCGATGCCGTCGGTCGCAACAATATCGAATTCGACTACGGCCCCATCAGGTCCCGTGGCTTCGGTGGCGACCAGAGCACTCAACGCAAATTCTGGCGGCGTTGAATCCACCGTGCCCTCGGCCACGATCGTGAAGACTTCCTCGGTCGTATTACCGGTCGCGTCGACGACCGTGAGAGTCACTTCGTAAGACCCAACTTGAGCGTAAGTATGCAGACCCATGATCTCACCAGTAGAGACGTTAATGACGCCTTCGGAAGTCGTGCCATCACCCCAATCGAAGGTGGCCGTGTGCTGCTCGTTCGAGTCGGTATCGGTCAACTGAGCGGTGACGGAAAACTCCTCAACGGCGAGCACTTCAGTCCGCACTACGATATCGCTGATGGTTGGCGCATTGGCCACGCCGATGGCGAATAGAGCTAAGCTCAGGCGCGGTGCCCGTGATCGTGTTGTTCACGGTATCGACTTCGATGGTCACATCGATCCAGGTCTGAGTCGCGTCATCGAAGTAGAACAACTTGAGGTTCTCTTCTTGATCGGCCCGAACCACATCATCGGAATAGTCGATGGTCACGCCGACATAGCGGTCGAAGGTCGCGATCGTGCTGATGCTGTAATAAGCCGTCAGGTCGTTGTTCACTACCGTGCTGTATCCTAATGGGAGGGCAGGGCCCACCGGGAGCTGCGAAGCAGTCGAAACGCCGGCCACCGTGACGTTGTCAAAGACCAGATCGACGCCCGCCGTCACCGTCACGCCCGTGCCGACCGGAGTTGGCAGCGGCTCCTTGAGCTCGAGGGTGAAGTTACCAAAGCTCACGCGGGAACCGTCCACGTCGCCATAAGTCTGCACGGTGTAAGTGCCGGGAATGGCGACGATTCGAACACTTTGGCGAGGCTGGGCTCCGCTAGTGGAAGCATAACTGTTGAAGCTAAGCTGCCAATATGGAGCGCCGTTCTCGTAGGTGGTCACATAACCATTCACTTGTGCGCTCGAAATCAGGGTCTCGGCGGCACCAGCCGGCTCAATCACGTCAAAGGTGACCTCGGTCTGTGTCGTATCAAAATCAAAACTACCGACGTTCTTAGTCTCACCAGCGGCAAACGTAGTGCCGACCGCTTGGTCACTGTAAATTCCCAGACCGTAGCTGAGATAACCGCCCGGGGGGGAGTAGTCGTTACCGTTGATGTTCATGCGATCGAATTTTCACTCGCCCGAAGTCACGGCTCCCGTGAGTTGGCCGGAAGTGGAATCGTATTGCACATAAACCGTGCGTGCTTTCTGACCCGGGTTAGGATTCGGCGCCGTCCAATTGGCGTAGGCGTAACCACTGTTGATGTCTGACCGGGATAGAAATCCCGTGGGATTGAGATCCACTTGCGCCATACCGAGTTCGTAAACGATGTCGGCTTGCGTGATGACTCCGGCTTCGGCCGGTATCGCGTTCTCGTAAAAGTAGAGCCGTGAACCGCTGAAATAGGAGTAAGCCTGCAACCGGTAATTGCCGGGCAATAAATTGGGGAATTCAAACGATCCGTTCCCTTGCAAGGATTTGAGCCCGACGCGGGTGTAGGCCGAATCAATAAAGGTAGACCTGCCCACTGGTCGGAGTGGCCGCTCCCGTGCGAGTGATGTCGCCCTGAATCGCGCCCGCCGCGAAAGAGGCATCGTGTTCCCATGTCGCGGTCGCACCGGCGGCGGAAACATTGAGGGTCTGGCTGGGTAAGCTCTGGGCTGAGGTATCACCGGCCGTGCTGGTGACGGTGGCGCTGCCAAAGACGTTGATGTTAGCCATGGGTAAAACGACCGCGTAATCGAGGTTCTGGGAGTAGTCACTGAAGTAGGTGTTACTGCTGCCGCCAGTGCTCCTGCTCGCGCGGAAGATCGTCACCGTATCCAAGGTGCCGTTAACCACCTGCACATCCGCGACGACTCGGGCTGAGCTGAGCAAAACGTCGTGAGTCACCGTCTCATCCGCGCCCACGGTCACTTCGGTCGGCAAGTTTGCCGAACCATAATTATATGCCCCACTGACTGCCGGCACTTCACGGTAGATCGTGAAATTGAGTTTTCAGGTTTTGCCCACTCGCACCACGATAGAGTAAGTCGAACCGGTGAACGAGGCATTGGCGGAACCAGAACCATCCGTGGCGCTGGCGTAGATTTAGCCATTCTTTATGGTCTCGGAAGATAACGATATCGTGCCAGTGAGTTTGCTCGGTTGGAGCTCGACCGTATCGGCTGCCCACGTGGACAACGAGGTTAACCCACCAACGGCGAGTAAGGTGATCAGTTTTTTCATAGTTAAATGCAGGATTGTGGGCGGCTGGACATTCGGGTAGGTCTGCCAAACGATTGTGCGTAGGAGGCAAAGACCTGAGGTAAATTAACCGCGGCGTTGCCTCCCAAAACTTCCGCCTCAGGCACGGCCGGTGCACCAAATTAGTGACGAACGCTGCATCTCGGGTGACGAGCGCGTCATGAAATCTAGGCTGCTAGGTCCAATCAGACTCAGGCTGTCAGTCTATGAACTGAAATCGAATTTCACTTCGCCCGCGACGACCTTGAGTTTGGCATCGAAAGACTTCCCCGCTTTCGAGGTGAATCCCGTCATTAAATTCGTGATACGCTCAGTCAACAGCACCTGCACGACCTCGGGCGTAATCTCCTTTTGGGCGATCGTCTTCCAGACCACAAATTTGCACCCATTCCGCCAGTTCGAGCAGCCGTAAGCTTTCTTACCGACCACCACATCACCCGCGCACACCGGACACGGTCCCAGAGTTTCCGCATTTTCCGCCTTCTTCTCCACCGCCGCTTCCTCCCAACCGATCTGCCCGTTTTTGAGCAACAACACGTGCGCAAATTTTCGCGCTCCTTTTACCACCATTCCATGCGGCGTCAGTGTCCGCTTGTGAATCAGGATCTCTCTCGCCAATACCGGGGTGATCTTGAGACCCCACAATTCGGCTGGCAGCACAAACTTACACCCCCTTTTCCACTTCGAACAACCGTAAGCCGAGCGCCCCTTCATCACCGGCGCATGGCACTTCGGGCACCGCCCGAGATTGCTGAGATCGATCGTGGCTTCCGACTTATTTTGCAAAATTTCCCGGGTGTAGTCGGCTACTTCTCCCATGAACTTCGACGGCTCGTACTCCCCTCGCTCCATCCGCTTAAGTCGAAATTCCCAATCACCCGTCAGCTCCGGTGATTTAAGGCGATCGTCTTGCACGAGACTGATCAAAGCCCGCCCCGAATCCGTGCTGATCAGCGCCTTGCGCCGACGCTCCACGTATTGCCGCGTGATCAATACTTCGATGATCGATGCCCGGGTCGCCGGAGTCCCGACCCCTTTCTCTTTCAGAGCCTCCTTCAGCGTCTCATCGGTCACAATCTTGCCCGCCGTTTCCATCAACGAAAGTAAGCTCGCTTCATTAAATCGCTTCGGGGCCGAGGTTTTACCCGAGATCAGTTCCGGTTCGTGCGGGTTACTTTCTCCTTCCGCAAAATCGGGCAACGTCTGTTTGGCATCATCGTCTTTCCCGTCATCAGAATCGTCCGAATCATCCGCTGATTTCTTCTGCTTCTTTTTTTCGGTTTCAGTCGTCACCTCCTGCGCGTAAAGTGCCTCCCACCCTAAATCCACGATCACCGTGCCACGCGCTCGAAAGGGTTCCCCCGCTGACTCCGCTTCCACCGTCGTCACCGCCCGCTCCGCCGCCGGATAAAACGCCGCGATCAATCGCATCAGCACCGCATCATAAAGTTTGGCTTCATCCCCCGAAAGTCGGCCCCCCAAGATTGTCGTCGGAATGATCGCGTGGTGATCCGACACTTTCTTGTCATCGATGATACGTTTCGAAAACTTGAGCATCGCCAGATCCAACCCACCGATCTCCGCAGACTTCAACGGGCGCAGCTTTTCCAACAAAGGTGCGATCGTCGGCTGCATATCCGCCGTGAGATAACAACTATCCGTTCGCGGGTAAGTCAGGTGCTTACTTTCGTAAAGGCTCTGCGCATGCTTCAATGTCTGATCGGCCGTGAACCCGTAGCGCTTGTTCATATCACGCTGCAAGCTGGTCAGATCGTAAAGCAGTGGTGGATTCGCCATCGCCTTTTTCTTCTCCACGTTCGTCACCACCAAAGGTTGATCCGTTACTTTATCCACCAAGGTCTGTGCCTCCAGCTGAGCAGAAAACTTGCCCGCCGTGTGTTTAAACTTCGCCCCGCGGCAGTTGGTGTGCAGCTCCCAAAACTCCTCCGGCACGAAATACTCCGCCTCCAGATCGCGCCCCACGATCATCGCCAAAATCGGCGTCTGCACGCGCCCCAGACTGAGCAACAATTGCCGCCGCCCAAACTCCACCGTAAAGAACCGCGTCGCGTTGAGCCCCACGATCCAATCCGCCTCACTCCGACACCGCGCGGCATGATAAAGAAAATCGTAATCCGCCAACGGTTTCAGCGCCGCAAACCCCTTCCCAATCGCCTCGTCCGTGAGCGAACTGATCCATAGCCGCTTCGCCGGTTTCCCCTCACAGCCCGTCCAATCTAGGATATAGCGAAAAATCAGCTCTCCCTCTCGACCCGCATCTGTCGCACAAACGATTTCTTCCGCACTTTCAAACAACCGTTTAATCGTCGCCAACTGGTCTGCCGCGGAACCATCCGCCCGCGGCCGCAACTGAAACTTCTCCGGGATGATCGGTAACTGCGACAACCGCCAAGGCTTCCACTCCGGCGTATAATCCTCCGGCTCCTGCAACTCAATCAAGTGCCCGAATGCCCAGGTCACGGCCCAGCCGTTACCCTCCAGCACCCCACTTCCCTTCGTGGTCGCACCCAGATGCTTCGCGATATCCCGGGCGACGGAGGGTTTTTCAGCGAGGACGACTTTCATACGGCAGCCCTGAACGGAGCGGCCCTCCGCCGCGCGGGTCAACCGCACAAGCCCCGACCCCACCAAATTCTATCTCGTTACGCCGCATTTCATGTCATCAGCCCCATGACCGTGCCATCATCCTCGACTCGATCTTCCGAAAAACCGTATAGATCACGACCTCATCACCCATCGAGAGTCGCCACGTCCTCAGCCAGTCTGTTTCAAATAAAATCGTCGAGAACTCAAACATGATACAAATCGACGTTGAGAATTCTCGACGAATCGAAAATCTCTCGCCCTCGGAGTTTTCACCCCATCCCTGCTATGCGCTTCCGCTTCCCCCGCCTTCTCTCCCTCGCCATCCTCCTGCTTTCGATCGTTTCGACTCAGGCGGCAACGCTCCCCCTCTGGCCCGGCCCCCCGCCCAACCATAAGTCATCCGATCTTGTCGAAAAAACCGTCGCCGACGAACGCATCATTCGCATTTCCCAGGTTCAAACGCCCACCATCGATGTTCACCTCCCCGCCCGGGCCAACGCCAATGGCCAGGCCGTCGTGATTTGCCCCGGCGGCGGTTACGGCATCCTCGCCTACGACTGGGAAGGCACCGACATCGCCAACCGCCTCAACGCCGACGGTATCGCCGCCATCGTGCTCAAATACCGCCTCCCAGAAGACGCCAGCAACGTAATCCCCCACCTCACCCCGCTCCTCGATGCCCAACGCGCCCTGCGCCTCACCCGCCACCACGCCGCCGACTGGAACATCGACCCCGCCCAAGTCGGCATCATGGGTTTCTCCGCCGGCGGTCACCTCGCCTCCACCGCCGGCACCCACTTCGACGCCGGCAACCCCGCCGCCCCCGACCCCGTCGAACGCCTCAGCTCCCGCCCCGATTTCCTCATCCTCATGTATCCCGTCGTCTCCTTCGACCCTGCCGTCGGACACTCGGGTTCTCGGCGCAATCTCCTCGGCGAGCAAGACTCCCCCGAACTCGTCGCCTACTATTCCAATGAGCTTCACGTCACCGCCGAAACGCCCCCCACGTTCCTCGTCCATTCGATCGACGACAAATCCGTTCCCATCCGCAACAGCCTCCGCTTTTACGAGGCCCTGCTCGATCACGGGGTCTCCGCCGAGATGCACCTGTATCCCCACGGCGGACACGGTTTCGGCCTCGCCCTCAATAAAGGCCACCTCTCCGGCTGGTCCGATCGCCTCGTCGAGTGGCTAGGCTCCCTATCTCCCGCTAAATAATCAGACCACCCCACCCGCCGTGAACGACCGCCTTTCCCGGTTTTTACTTTGGAGCGCCCTGAGCCTCGCGATGGCCGGGTCCACGGCCGCATCCGCTTCTACGGAACAAGGCCAGGAGCTCTTCGTCCAAAACTGCGCCAGTTGCCACCTGCTTGTCGGCGATGCCATCGGCCCTCCCCTGGGTGGCATCACCGCTTTGCTTGATGAAGCCGACTTAGTGCGGCAAATCACCCAGCCCGACCAAGTTCTCGCGTCCGGCGACCTCCGCGCCAACGCCTTGTTTCGCCGCTACAAGGTCGCCATGCCTTCGTTCGCGAGTCTGAAGGAAGACCAAATCCACGCGATCATCGCCTACCTCTCCGCCGAAACAGACCGGCTGGAACTCTCGCCTCTCACGGTGAATTTAGACGCGGCCAACGCCCCCGAAACTCGCCTCACGCCCGCCGTCCAAAAATCAAACCTCGTCATCGAACTCGAGGACTACGTGCAAGTCCCCACCGTCCCCGAGCACCCCGGCGACAAAGGCATCGCCACCCTGCGCTCCGATCCGCGCCACCCCGGTTCGTTCTTCGTCAGCGACCAAATGGGCATCCTCTATCACGTGCGCGATCGCCAGCCCCACCCCTACCTCGACCTCCGCGATCATCTGCCTCGCTTCGTTTTTGCTCCCGGCATCGGCACCGGCTTAGGCAGCTTCGCCCTCCATCCAGAATTCCTCACCAACGGGCTCCTCTACACCACGCACGCCGAACCGTTTCCCGGCCCCGCCGCCATCAACGACCACGCCTTCGACGACCGCGAATTCGATTACACCGTTCTACCCAACACCGTCACTCCCCCACTCCAATGGGTCCTGTCCGAGTGGCACGTCACCGATATCGACGCCCCCACGTTCACCGGCACCCGCCGCGAGGTCCTCCGCCTCAATACGCCCACCACCGCCCATGGTTGCCAGGATCTACAGTTCGCCCCCATCACCGACCCCGACCACCCCGACTACGGCCTGCTCTTTCTCGGCATCGGCGACGGCGGCACCGCAAACCTCAAACGCCCTGAACTCGCGCACGACCCTCACTCCCTTTTAGGCACCTTGCTTCGCATCGACCCCCTCGGTCGCAACGCGCCCAACGGCCAATACGGTATCCCTGCGGATAACCCTTTTGCCGAGACCTCCGACTCCGGCATCCGTCGAGAAATCTGGGCCTACGGCTTTCGTAATCCCCACCGCTTCAGCTGGGACACCCGCTTCGGTCAAACCCGCCTTTTCGTCGCCGATATCGGCGAGACCAACGTCGAAGAACTCAACCTGATCGAGCGCGGCGGCGACTACGGTTGGAGCACCGTCGAGGGCACCACCCGCATCGATATCATGACCGATGCCAAGGTCGTCTTTCCCGCCACCGCCACCGATCTTGCCCCCTTCAAACCTCCGTTCGCGCAATTCGATCACACCGACGGCCGCGCCATCAGCGGCGGCTTTGTCTACGAGGGCCCGCTCGAAGCGCTGCACGGCAGCTACGTCTTCGGCGACATCGTCACCGGTCGCCTTTTCTACATTGCCATGGATGAAGCCCTCTCCGACTCCACCGTCTATGAACTCAACCTCCAACGCGATGGCCAGGCGACCTCGATCATGACCCTCTCAAACCTGCAACGCGCGCACCTCCGTATCGGCTACGATGCCCGAACCCACGACCTGTTCGTGATGACCAAAGCCGACGGTATGATCCGCCGCATCTCGGCCGCTTTCCGTCCATGAATATTACGCTCTGCGCGCGCCGCCTGCTCTTCGTCGGCTTGGTTTCACTCGCCTCCGCCCAATCCGAGGCACCGTGGCAGTCTCTTTTCAACGGCCAAAATCTAGACGGCTGGTCGCTCGTCGACCCTCCACTCGATGCCAAGGTCGAGGACGGCGCTATCGTCATCCACCTGACGCCTCACACCGTTCGCCACACCTTCCTCCGCACCGAAACAAGCTACCGCGACTTCATCTTCGAAATCGAATTCAAACGTGATCAAGCGATGGACTCCGGCGTCATGTTTCGCTGCGAATCCGCCCCCGCATCCGCGTTTTCCGGCGTCTTCGGCTACATGGTAAAAATCGACCCGCAAGCCCAACGCCGCTGGACCGGCGGCCTCTTCGTCGACTACGGCAACGGCTACAATTGGTTGCACTCCCTCGCCGACGACCTCCGCGCCCAGTCCGCCGAAAAGCCCCCCGGTGAATGGAATCAACTCCGCATCGAAACCATCGGCGAAATCACCAAAATCTGGCTCAACAACGTGCCCACCGTTCATGCCCGCGATGATCGCTACCTCGAGGGTTTCATCGCCCTGAAAATCCACTTCTTGAACAACGGCGACCCCGCCAAAAAAGCGCTCAGCATCGCCTACCGCCACGCCCGCATCATCGCGGCCAATCCGGAACGCTTCGCGCGACCGATCGACCTCCCCCTGCGCGATACCCGTCACGATCAGGAAGTCACCTACTTCCGCTAGTCCTCCGTTCCGCGGCCCCCCCTCAGGCCGCGACCCGCTGCCAAGGCCCCACCAAACTCTCGAACAGCGTCGTCGCCACTGACTCGATTTTAGCGGCGTCTTCCTGGGCCCGCGACATCACGCGGAAGCCAAAAACCGATCCCATCAAACAGGCAGCCAACTGCGCGGTATCCGTCGCCGACTGCAACTCGCCCGCGTCTCTCGCGGCGTCGAGCTGCGCCCGCAGCCAAGTTTCTCCGCGCTCCATGCACCCGCGCACACTCCGCTTAATTGTCTCCTCCGAGTCGTCGCATTCCAGCGACGTATTCACCAAGAAACAACCGCGCCGGCATTTCTCATCCATCGACTGCGTGATCATTTCTTGGAAGAACGCCCGCACCGCGCCCAGCGGTGTCTCCGCCGCCGACTCAAACTCAAGCCGCATCTTGTCCGCGCTTGCGCCGTAGTGCTTCAAACATGCCACGAACAACCCCTCTTTGTTGCCAAAGCTCGCATACAAACTCCCCGGCAGCAGTCCGGTCGCTTTCACCAACTCACTAATCGACACCCCGCGATAACCCCGTTCCCAGAAAAGCAGGGTCGCTTTCCAGAGCACTTCATCGCGGTCGAACTGAGTCGGTCTAGCCATTGTGACGACGAAAATAGACTATTATTGAACGATTACTCAATAACTATTTGGCCGCGTGGTAATCATAAGTTTCTTTTTTGAACGTTCATTCAATAACCGAGTAATTTTAACTTCATCCACTCCTAAAAATGTCTACACTTATCCAAGATTCCATCGCTCTCGTCACCGGCGCTAACCGCGGCATCGGCCGCTCTATCGTCGAAGCCCTGCTCGCTCGCGGCGCCGCCAAGGTCTACGCCGCGGCCCGCAATCCCGCCACCCTCGCCGACCTCATTTCTGCGCACGGTAGTCGCGTCGTTCCCCTCACTCTCGACGTCACCGACCCGGCCCAGATTTCCGCCGCCGCGACCGCCGCCGCCGATGCCACCCTTATTATCAACAATGCCGGTGTCATGGCCAGCTGGGACCTGTTCGGCGAAGATATCGCCGGCGCCCGCCAGGAGTGAGTGACGCATAAAATGGTCAGCGGGACAGGTTATGCTTCATTTTGCTGAGGACATTATATGCTTCAACGAGTCTTAATTGGTTTATTGTCCGCGCTATAGGCGTGGCGGAACTAAGGTTTTGCACGTGCTGATGGTGGGGTAATTGGCCGGATTATCGTGCTGCGACGACCTTCCTCTCAGTCTAGCGCCGGTTCGTGCGCAGTGCGCCGGTCGTTTTATTTTCCGGCCCTCGTTGAGTCGCGCGAAACCGATCGATTTGAGCCTTTGGGCGCAACCGACTTGCGTGATGCGGGTTACGTTCTGGGCTCGACTTTCTCTTGCCTCGTTTCGTGCCAGGGGCGGTCGAAAAACATTCCGTTCTGCGGACACTTTATGCGTCAATTATAGGGAGAGCCGAGCCTGATTCACCTCGTTTCCCGGACACTTTATGCGCAAGCTGGGCTCACTGTTATCCGTCGCCCAGCACTTGGGGTCCGGAAACCGGAATGAATCCTCGTCCCTCCGGCGGCGATAAGTCGGGAAATTAGCTCGGCCTTCAAAGAAGTTAACGGAGGTTGTGTTAAGATCGCGTAGTGTCTGCTGTAGGGAATGGAACGGTGCGTCGGCCAAGAAAACGGGTAGGCGACCTTCTCGCCTGCCCCAGCTGTGGCAATTGACATCATCCCGGCCCTAAACGGCCAGGCTTTCGGGCTGTCTCTGGCGGTAAACAGTTTGGAGCGCCGGAAGGTGATTGGCCGCAAAGAGGCGCAGAACCCGCAAAAGATCGAACCGGACGACACGGAAGTCGTCCCACTAATAAAGCGGCTTATCTTCCACATCAAAACTTATGGCGGCTCGTAAAAACGGAAAAATGGGAGGTGTTTCAAGTTCTGCGGCAAAAGCAGAGGCCGCGAGAGAGAACGGGAAAAAAGGAGGGCGTCCGAGAAAATCAAGGGCCTGACCCTGCGATCATCAATTCCGGGAAGGAAGGACAATAGGTTCGCAGTCTGTGTCATAGTGACACCCTTATTTGCGGGGAAGCCGCTAAAGTCAAGGTGTCACTATGGCACCAAAAATAACACCCACAATAAGAGGAACAAACATCTTGGGTTCGCGTATACGGAGAGCCCGGGAAAATTTTCGACCCAAAATGTCGCAGGCAGATTTCGCAGCGAGGCTAAGTATTCAAGGCTGGGATGTGGATCGCCCGACCATAACTAGGATCGAATCCGGTAATCGATTTATCCGAGATCACGAAATTCAGCGGATGGCGAAAGTATTGAAAGTCTCCGTCACTTGGCTATTTTCAGAATAACTGCCGCGCCCTCAGGACCTTTGGGGGGAGTAAGCGATACCACACTCAATCGGTTTTTGAATTCAGGTCCTCAAGAAGCACGACGTTGGGGACTCACTCAAAACTTCAGGCCGGATTAATCGCGACCTAGGGGTATCTCCCTAGACAGGTATGGACGGAGTTAGAAGTTCATGGCGAAAGCCAATGATAACAAGGAGTTAAACTAGAAGTGATCTTTACAATTCTTGATAATTAACGCTTGGTCGGCTTGGCTCTAGCCAGCCTTAACTGCTGGAGTCATCTGCTCCTTTATTAACGACATCCTTCATGACCGTCGCCCGTCAAATGAGCGACACTTGGCTGCTGTATCCCATTTCGTTACCCACTATCATGTTCCGATGTAAAACCTTGGCGCTCTAATTCATGAAACTACTGAAAAATCGGGGCAACGACCGCGTTATCGACGAGCTTCGCCTGTGGTTGAAACGGGGCGCTCGTCTCGATGTGGCGACACCTGAACTTTCGCTCTACGCTTTCGGTGAACTTCGTGAACTCCTCAGCCAGTTAGCCGGTTCTCGGTTGATTATCCCTATACCTCAATCAGCACGATCGCTGCTTGGGCCTGATGCTGATCGTGGGGTTCGCAACCAACTTTCTGCCCATAAAACTGCACGGGACCTCTCTGAGTGGCTGCGTTCCTCGGTTGAGGTAAAAGCCGCCACCGGTGCCCTTCCGCAATCTGCCTTGGTGGTCAACAATACCGCAGGCAAGCCGGTCCGCGTTATCAGTGGCAATTGCCCACTATCCTCTGATGGCCTTGGTATCACACCAGCGAATCAATTCAGCCTTATCCAGGCCACCGAGACCCCCGAAGAATCTCAACTTCTCGCAGCTTGGTTCACGCAATTGTGGGAGGCCTTACCCTCATCGAATGAGGGCATAGACTCCTTGTTGGGCCAAATCAAAGAACTCACGTCAAAACGTGAGCCTTCTCTGATTTATGCGCTGATTCTCTACCACCTCTTCAAGGATAGAGGCGACGAACTCGACGAGGACAAGATCGTAAAAGCCGCCACCGGCATCCGCGAAACCGTCGTCTGGAAAAAGCTCTTCAAGTTCCAGCGAGACGGCGTCATCGGAGCCATTGATAAACTGGAACGACTCGGCGGCTGCATCATCGCAGACAGCGTGGGACTTGGGAAAACCTTCGAGGCGCTGGCCATCATCAAATACTACGAGCTGCGCAATGACCGCGTGCTCGTCCTCGTGCCCAAACGCTTGCGTGATAACTGGACGCTCTACAAGGCCAACGACCGCCGCAACATCCTCGCCACCGACCGCTTCAATTACGACGTGCTCAACCACACGGACCTCTCCCGCGATGGCGGTAAGTCAGGCGACATCGACCTCTCCCACGTCAATTGGGGTAACTACGATCTCGTGGTCATCGATGAGTCCCACAATTTCAGAAACAAAAAGAGTCCTCGCCAGGGCCTGGAGACCCGCTACGACCGCCTCATGCGCCGCGTCATTCAGGAGGGAGTGAAAACCCGCGTGCTCATGCTCTCTGCCACGCCGGTCAACAACCGACTTGCCGATCTGAAAAACCAGATCGCCTTTGTCACCGAGGGCAACGACGCCGCGCTATTCGATCACGGCATCTCCAGTATCGAGTCCACCGTGCGTAAGGCCCAGCTCCAGTTCAACCGCTGGCTGGCTTCCGAAGAAAAGGACCGCACGCCGCCGCGTCTCATCGAGATGCTGGGCTTCGACTACTTCAAGCTGCTCGATCTGCTCACCATCGCCCGTTCGCGGCGGCACGTCGAGAAATACTACGGCACCGCCGAGACCGGCAAATTCCCCGAGCGCCTCAAGCCCCTCAACCGCAAGCCCGACGTGGACCGCGCCGGTGAATTCAGCTCCATCCGCGACATCAACAACGAGATTCGCCGACTCACCCTCGCCGCTTACGCTCCGCTGCGCTACGTCCTACCGGGCAAGCAGGCCGCCTACGATGCGAAATACAGCACGCAGGTTCGCGGCGGGCAAAGCTTCTTCCGCCAGGTGGACCGCGAGGAAAGTCTGATCCACCTGCTACGCATCAACGTGCTCAAACGCATGGAAAGCGCGGTGCCTTCGTTCGCCCTTACCATCAAACGTCAACTCGACGACGTAAAGGGCACTCTCGCCAAGATCGAAGCTCACGAGGAGACCGTGGAAGAAATCGACATCGAAGACGTGGACCTCGACGACTCCGCCTTCGAGAGTTTGCTCGTCGGTCGAAAGGTGAAGGTGCTCGTGCAGGACGTGGACCTCGTCCGCTGGAAACAGGACCTCATCGAAGACCGCAACCGTCTCGCCACGCTTTACTCCGCCGCGCACCAAGTCGGCGCTTCCCGTGATGCCAAGCTAGCCACGCTCCGCGACATCATCGCTGGGAAAGTCCGCGCCCCCCTCAACCCCGGCAATCGCAAGATCATCGTCTTCACCGCCTTTGCCGACACCGCCAAGTATCTCTACGCGGAACTCGCCCCTTGGGCGCAGTCCGAGTTGGGCTTGCACTCCGCCCTCGTCACCGGGTCCGGGCAAAACCAGACCACGCTGCCCAAACTCCGCAAAGACCTCGCCAGTATCCTCACCGCCTTCTCGCCACGCTCCAAGGAACGCCCCGAAGACTTCGCCGCAGAGGGCGACATCGACCTCCTCATCGCCACCGACTGCATCAGCGAAGGTCAGAACCTTCAGGACTGCGATTTTCTCGTCAATTACGACATCCACTGGAATCCCGTTCGCATCATTCAGCGTTTCGGCCGCATCGACCGCATTGGCTCGCCCAATGCCCGTATCCAGCTCGTCAACTTCTGGCCGAACATCGAGCTGGAGGAATACATCAACCTCGAACAGCGCGTCTCCGGGCGCATGGTGCTCCTCGATATTTCCGCCACGGGCGAGGAAAACATCATCGAACAGCAGTCCGGCAACCAGATGAACGATCTGGAATACCGCCGCACCCAGCTCCTCAAGCTCCAGGATGCCGTCATCGACCTCGAAGACCTCTCCAGCGGCGTCTCCATCGCCGACCTCACGCTGACTGATTTCCGCATCGACCTCGCCCAATACCTGAAGGCGCATCCCGGCAAACTCGAATCCCTTCCTCTGGGCGCCTTCGCCGTCACCAGCGCTCCCGAGACCGGCATCCCGCCCGGCATCGTCTTCTGCCTCCGCGCCGAGGGTGAAGCCGCCACGAAAGCCTTCGAGCCGGGCTACCCGCTCGCGCCGCATTACCTCGTTCATATCGGTGACGACGGTGCCGTGTTGCTCCCTTTCACTCAGGCGAAGACCGCGCTGGACCGCCTCAAGCGCCTCTGCGTCGGACGCGACCTGCCGGACGCCGAAGCCTACACCCGCTTCGACAAGGCCACCAAACAGGGCGAAGACATGGCGCAAGCGTGCAAGCTCCTCGCCGCAGCCGTGGCCTCCATCAGCGGCAAGAAAGAGGAACGCGCCGTCGCCAGCCTCTTCACCCCCGGCGGCACCACCGCCATGAAAGGCGAGTTTGCTGGCATCAACGACTTCGAGGTTGTCGCCTTTCTCGTCATCCTGCCGGGCGCTGTGGATGGGGAGAAGAGGCGAACAGGAGAGGAGAAGAAGAGGGGAGCATGAAGATTACGTCGCACCGTGAACTGGAGGTTTGGAAAGAGGCTATGGACTTGGCGATGGAAGTTTTCGCGCTGAGCAAGAGCTTCCCGGCGGATGAACGGTTCTCGCTCACCGATCAGATTCGGCGTTCCTCGCGCTCCGTCGCGGCAAACCTGTCCGAGGCATGGCGCAAACGTCGCTACGAAGCGGCTTTTGTGAGCAAGCTCAACGACTCGGAAGGCGAAGCAGCGGAAACCCAGACTCACCTCGAAATCGCCCGGCGCTGCGGCTATATTTCCACCGAAAAGCTGGAGGCACTCGACTCCCGTTACGAAACCCTGCTCGCCCGCATCGTCACCATGTCCAGCCAGCCGGAGAAGTGGGTTCTGCGGCGGAATAATGAGGAGGGGAACAGGAGAAGAGGAGAAGAGGGGATGGGCAGGTCCGGCAAATCTCCTCTTCCCCCAGTCTCCTCTTCCCCTTGTCCTCCCCAATCCCCTCTTCCTCCCAAATGACCCCAGCCGCCGTCATCGCCGCCCTCCATCTCCCCGCCGATGCGCGGGTGGATCAGCGCGTGCCGAAGAAGCTGCTGGTGGAAAACGGCGCTCCCACCGCCGCCGACAAGCGCCAGATCAACGAGGGCATCGAGGAACTGCACTGGCTCGCCGCGCTCAAGCCCGACACCATTGGCGTGCCCATCTTCCGCGACGACACCCGCGAGTATCTGGAAATCGCCGTGCTCTCGCTCACCCTCCGTGCCGGAGCCAAGGCCCCACGCCTCACCCAGCTGATTCACCGCGCCATCCCGTATCCCGTCTTCCTCATACAGTCGCAACCCGGCGGCCTCACCCTCTCCCTGTCGCACCTGCGCTGGTCGCAGGGGCAATCCGGGCAGACTGTGCTCGATGGCCCCCTCGTGTTGGCAAGATTGGAAGAAAAAGAAGAAGAAAAGAGCTGGGGAAGAGGTGAAGAGGGGACATCCGACTCCGCATCATCTCATCTTCCCCCTGTCCCCTCTTCCCCTCCTCCCATTTTCCCCTCTTCTCTTTTTCTATCTTCTCTCAGCGTCTCCTCCCAACCGCGCCAGCAACTTCACGCGCTCTATCAGGGATGGATGGAGCGGTTTGAGGCTCACGCCGCCGCCCGGCTGACGGGCCAGTTCACGCCCGCCACCGATGCCGCCGCCGCCGAGCGCCGCCGCACCGCGTTGGCCGATCACGAAAGCCTCAGCCGCGACATCGCCAGCCTCCGCGCCCGCGCCGCCAAGGAAACCCAGCTCAACCGCCGCGTGGATTTGAATCTCGAAGTCAAACGCCTCGAATCCCGCCTCGCCGCTGACCTCAGTCACCTCTAATTTGTGAGCTTGTGATACTGTGAAAAAGTGATAATGTGAACCAAATGAAAAATATCACCCTCTCTCTGGATGACGAAACCTACCGCAAGGCCCGCATCATCGCGGCCTCGCGCGATGCCTCCGTCTCTGCCCTCGTGAAGAAATACCTGCTCACCCTCACGGCCAGGACGGAGCCCCCCCGCGACCTGAAGCAGGAACAGGATGCCTTGCTCGACTCCATCTGGCAGCGCCATCCCGCCTTCAGCAGCTCCGAGAATGTTTCCCGCGAAGCCCTCCACGAGCGCCATGACTTTCGTTGACACCAATATCCTGCTCTACGCCATCTGCCCCGGCGGGCAGGACCAGGCCAAAGCCCAGACCGCACGCCAGATCCTCCGGCGCGACGATCTGGCCCTCTCCGTTCAGGTGCTCCAGGAATTCTACGTCCAGGCCACCCGTCCCACCCGCACTCAGCCGCTGGCCCATGCCGATGCCACCGCGCTGATCGAGCTCTGGCTTCGGTTTCAGGTGGTTGATCTCTCCGTGCCGCTCCTGCAAGCCGCCCTGCGCTTGAAGGCCCGCTACCAGACTTCCTACTGGGATGCCGCCATCCTCGCGGCTGCCACCACCGCCGGGTGTGAAGAACTCCTCTCCGAAGACCTCAACCCCGGGCAGTCCTACGGCAGCATCCGCGTCGTCAACCCTTTCTCCTGACATGAACCACGAAAAACACGAACCACACGAAAATCAGAGCTGCAGAAACTGCATCCCCTGCCTCATTCCGATTCCTTTTCGTGTATTTCGTGCCTTTCGTGGTTAAAAACTTCCTCATCATGAAACCACTCACCGCCGCAGACCCCGAAACGAAATCCCCGGACCTCGCCGCCGCGAACCTCGCCGCGCTCCGGGCGCTCTTCCCCGAACTCGTCACCGAGGGGCCGGACGGCGTGTCCGTGAATCTCGACGTGCTCAAGCAGCTCGTGGGCGACCAGACCGTCACCGATGCCGAGGAGAAATATGGCCTCAACTGGCATGGCAAACGCCGCGCCCGCCAGCTCGCCCTCACGCCCAGCACCGGCACCCTGCGCCCGTGTCCCGAGGACAGCGTGGATTGGGCCACCACGCAGAACCTCATGATCGAGGGCGACAACCTCGAAGTCCTCAAGCTCCTCCAGAAGTCCTACGCCGGGAAGGTGAAGCTCATCTACATCGATCCGCCCTACAACACCGGCAAGGACTTCGTCTATCCCGACAACTTCCAGGACAACATCAAAAACTACCTCGAACTCACCGGCCAAACCGGCGAGTGCGGACGCAAGCTCTCATCCAACACTGAAGCCTCCGGCCGCTTCCACACCGACTGGCTCAACATGATGTATCCCCGCCTCAAGCTGGCGAAGAATTTACTCAGTAGCGATGGCGTGATCTTCATTTCCATCGACGACAACGAAGTCGACAATCTCCTTAAGATTTGTGGTGAAGTCTTCGGCGAGGAGAACTTCTGCGGTTGTTTCATTTGGGAGAAAAAGAAGAAGCCTTCATTCCTCAATGCAAACATGGGGAGCGTCACTGACTACATTGTTTGCTTTTCAAAAAACCGTGCTGCATCACCTCCGTTCGCCGCCGGCACAGTCGAAGATGGTAAAAAATATCCGTTCAACAATGCGGGCAACGGTGTTCAAACACTCACATTCCCGGCAGGTAGTGTGACGTTCACATTGCCTGACCAAACTATCGGGGCGCAGGACATGTCTGAAGGGAATATAAAAACGGAACTGTTGGACGATGTGAAGATCGTGGCGAATTGCAACGCGAACGACTTCCGATTGAGAGGAGAATGGCGTTACTCTCAAGGAAAGCTCTCTGAATTTGTTAAGGGAGGTGCGGAGATAGTGATTAGCAAAGTCCCGTTTCGTCCTAACTACGTCAATCGCTCCGGCGAGTTGAAAAAGTCTGCGAATTTCCTGTCGCATCGAACAAACGGCGTTCCGACCAACGAAGATGCCACGGAGGAGATTCGGCAATTGTTCGATGCAGACGTAATGAGCCATCCCAAACCAAGTGGCTTATTGAAGTATCTCGTTCGTGCGGTTACATCCCATGAAGATATCGTCATGGACTTTTTTGCGGGTTCGGGAAGCACCGCCCACGGATTGTGGCGCGAGAACATTGAAGATGGCGACGAGCGGAGATTTTTGCTGGTGCAGTTGCCGGAGCCGATTGACCCTGAGAACCGGGAAAGCAAGGCGGCGTTCGATTTCTGTCAGTCGCACAAGTTGACACCCACAATCGCTGAGATCTGTAAAGAACGCCTGCGCCGGACCGGGAAGAAGATTAGGGAGGAGTGGGAAGCGGGGCAGAAAGAAGAGGCGAAGAGGAGAAGGGGAGAAGAGGGGACGCTGAAGTTCGGCACCTCTCCTCTTCCCCTTGTCACCTCTTCCCCTCTTCCACCAGACACAGGCTTCCGCGTCTTCAAGCTCGCCTCCAGCAACATCCGGGCGTGGGAGCCGGTTCGGGAAGAAGAGGGGAAGAAGGGAGAAGGAGAGAAGGGGACATCGGGGCTCGAAGCTGCCCTCTTCGACTCCATTGATCACCTCAAGACCGACCGCACGGAGCAGGACATCCTCTTCGAGCTGCTCCTCAAGCTCGGCCTCGACCTCACCGTGGCGATGGAGAGCCGGGAAATTGATGGGGGCAAGGAAGAAGAGGAGAAGAGGGGAGGAGGAGAAGAGGGGAGATTGAGCGCTCCGTCGTCTCCTCTTCCCCTTGTCACCTCTTCCCCTCTTCTGCATACCGTCCACAGCATCGGCGCAGGCACCCTGCTCGTCTGCCTCTCGCCCTCCATCCCGCCGGCGGACGTGGAGCCGCTGGCCCTCGGCCTCGTGGCCTGGCACAAAGAGCTGAAGCCCGCCGGAGAAACCACCGTCGTCTTCCGCGACAGCGCCTTCGCCGACGACGTGGCCAAGACCAACCTCACCGCCATCCTCCACCAGCACGGCCTCGAAACCGTGAGGTCATTGTAGA
>Ga0209491_10000954_pt1 | contig 57725 bp, 48 predicted proteins | sample BON02_FD_187213 | JGI IMG/M metagenome (GOLD analysis project Ga0209491, IMG submission 187213) | Freshwater microbial communities from Lake Bonney liftoff mats and glacier meltwater in Antarctica - BON-02 (SPAdes) (version 2) | ecosystem: Environmental > Aquatic > Freshwater > Ice > Glacier... | reverse complement strand
GAACTCGTCAAACAGGCTTGTTTGTCGAGGATCTTTCAAATTCCGCAACTCACCGCTCCCTGAGAAAACGTCAACGAACCGTAGCGCCCACCTCGCGACAAAACCAGGTCAACTCAAACCATGCTCCACAATTTGACCCAAACTTTTGTCGCTCGTGTCTGGAATAAGGTCCGACGAACAGATCTGAGTCGTAAATCTGTCAGTTAGTTGCTTATTTTTGCCGGCAACTGGAGTTACTGAATACCGGACGGAAACTCGCCGCCGTGGCCAGCGCTCGAAGCACATTTTGGATTACTAGCGATTCGATGCAGGAACGCAACTACGTTTCAATGGAAAAATCACTCACATTGAATTCCATCTTCTATAACATCCCGTCCGCTGGTTTAGCAATTGAAGGCTCAACCGTTACCTGGCGGTAATGCTGCAAATTGCGACATTCAGGAGAAAAGTGCTACTGCAGTGATCCGGGCACCAGTGAAATCGATCCGTGCTTAACGGCGCTCCGCACCTCCACACAACGAATCATATTAAGCCTGTGAGCTTTCTCGGTAACCGAGCACCACAAGAATACATGGCCCGCTGTGTAGCAGGTTAATGCCAGCACTCTTACACATTTCGATTGCCTTCACGCTTTCTGCGCCGGGCTGCATCCAAATATGTTTGATGCCCAATCCGATCGCTTCATTGACTACGCCTTCGGTCACTGATGGCGGAGTAATTATGGAGATCGCATGCGGTATCTGTGGTAAATCACTGATACCAGCGACAGCAGACAAACCTTCCACCATACGAGCATTGGGGTTTACAGGTACGACGTTGTAGCTGTGCTGTTGGTAAGTGCGAAGAACCTTGTTGCCGTATTTGTGGCGATCTGCCGACGCTCCAACAACTGCAAATAAGTCGCCGTTCAGGAAGTCTGCAATTTGATGTTCAAGATGCACGGAATATGTGTTTTCTGGCTGTCGAGGCGCTTTGTGACTCGGTCAATTAAAAGGTTGAATTCTGCAAATTTCAAAGTGATTCTTAGGGATAAACTTTGTTGTGAGCTAACTGCAATTCCTAACAATTCAGGAACTCGGCCACATTCAAGACGTTGCTCGTATTCGACAAATTTCAACCAACACGTTCACAACCGTTAGGTCACCCCGTTTTGAAAGCCTTGTGCGGTATTGATGATTCTAGCCGGGTTATCAATACGAATGTCATTTCAAAGTGTTGGCAGAACTGTTGTCTGACTATCCAGTTCGTCGTTGTCGGCCTGAGTCTTAACGAGATCAAACAAGGTCGCCGAATGCTGTTCGGCCACAGTTGGAAGACTGGAATCCAATGAAGAATCGGAAGCCGCCTGTGCTCTAATTTGATCAATCGCAGAACTGCTTGACCAGGCTGTTGCATGAACTGAATCGCTGGCGACCGGTACTGAATCCGCTGGTCGTGCAATTTCTGAAACAGTGTTTGAAGAAGGCAGGCGCGTTGATGACGCTGCATCAAAGTCAGACGCGGGCTCAGAAACAGCTGTCGACGTTTGGTCTGCGGCAGCGATCGCTGGCGGCAACGATTCGCCGGACACTTCAGGCACGGATTGTGATGGACGAGCAGTGGTTTTTTCTGCGTTCGCTTTGCCCGGGGTAACCTGTGCCGGTGTCTCGGCTGCCCTGAATTGTGCACGAATCAGATCAAGCGGACTTCCAGCAGGTGTTGGTGAAATCAAAGCAGTTTCTTTCGCTTTCTTTGGCTCTGAATCCAACACTGGGGCGGCAGCTGCCTGAGAGCGAATTAAATCCAGCGGGCTACCGGTGGATGGCCGCCTGGTTTCAATTGTTTTGTTGGCATCGACTGCACTCTGCTTACGAATCAAATCGAGTGGGTTTGGCTTTGAGCTCGACTTCGAATCGGCTACTCCAGCATCCGGCGGACTGCTGCTGGCCTGTTTTCTGATCAAATCGAGTGGACTTGCCGTTGCTGGATTCGCTGCCGGTTGGGTGACGGGCTTCCCAACTGCAGGTTTTGCAGTCATGATTTTTGAAATATCCGGATTTGCTGGAATATCTTCAGTTTTACTCGCGATGGTTTTCTTTTCTACTTCGCGCGGATCAACGACTTGTGCGAATTGGGGGTCGATGTCGTACCAGCTGATGTCTGCTGGAGCGTCAAATTCGATCAGCAATCGACAATTCATGTTGACAGTTTTTACCTGACCAACCAGTCCGGTAAAGCGACGCAATTCAGGAACTGCCGACTGAACGATCACAAACCTGTCGGTCCATTCGCGTTTAAGTTCTTCGGCACGTTGTATTGACATAGACTGCTTTCCTGATCGCGCGTTTAACGTTGCCTCAGCTTTTTTTGCGGCCGTCGGGATCGTTCTATCACCAGCGTGTGACATTCCGACTGCGTCGTATTATGGAGAGGCGACCGTCGAATACAATCCCACGAACGACTATCCTGCGAGCCGCATACAGCCAGACTTTGTTTGGCAGCTGGATGGTAACTTAGGTGCAGAATAAATGCTGACTGCAGGTCGACAACTGTCGTGGTTTTCAGGTTCCAACGTGGAATAGCGAACCACGCCACGCCATCACGGATCATGTACAGGATTACTAGAACAGTCTACGGAATCTGCGGTCATGTATCCGCAGTGTTCGTAGCAGGCGTGTTCGTAGCAGGCGTGTATGTCTTCGGAGTTGATGAAGCTGAGAGCGTCGCCTGTGGCGTCGACAATTTTGAGAAGGTTCGTGGCCGTTGAGATCGGATGAGTTGTTTGAGTTTCGAGAAGATCATTTCAATCGGATTCAGGTCTGGGCTGTACGGCGGGAGTAAGACAACCTGTGCTCCCGCAGATTCAATCACCCGTCGAGCACTCTCGGACTTGCGGCTGCCGAGATTGTCCATCACCACCAGATCGCCGGGGTTCAGGGCCGGAACCAGAAATGATTCGCAGAACCCCGTGAAGCAAACACCATCCATCGGACCGTCCAGCACCATCGCGGCACGTGTGCTATCCAGCGCAATGGCATGCACAAGCGTGCTCGTCTCCCAGCGTCCGGTCGGAACAGACTCGACAAGCCGCTCACCACCGAAGGCCCAGTCTCGAAGACGCGTGAATTTTTTTTTCAGACCGGTTTCATTAAGAAACACGCGTCGCTCAGGGTCTACGTCCGATTGACACTCAAACCAGTCCGCGCGTTTGGCAGCGACGTCTTCGCGATCCTGCTCAGCCGCTCGCTGCGATTTGTTTCAAAACGTGCCTTTAGGCGTTTCAAGAAAACGCCTAAAGGTTTTGATAGTACATGTCAGGCCAAACGCAGCTTTGCATTCCTGGAGAGTTGCATCAGGATACTATCTAAGGTAGTTTGCCAAAGCCTTTTCCGTTTTCTTCAGCAGTTCTTCGGTGCCTTCTGAGACCTTGACTTCCAATGTCTGATAGGCGACCTCCAGCTGCGATTGACGTTCACCGGATTTCCAGGTTTCACGTAGTTCACGGCGACAGGACAGCACCAGAAAGAAGATGTTTTCGAAAATGATCCAACCGGTATACTTAAGCCACCGATAGGAACTCTGGCCGGAGATTCAAAACACGGATTCAGGCCAATATACACTGCGGAAGAAACGGTCGGCCGATATCACCAGCGGCGCTGTAAGCAGGACTCGCCAGTCTCGATAGAAAGCCAGAAACACCAGTGAACCAAAAACGTGAAAATGCGTTTCAATACGGCCACCCGTCAGATGCATCAGCAATGCCGAAAACAGCATCTGCGACACTGCAACAACACGCCGCGTGATGGCAGCTTCCGAATACTTCACGGTCAGCAGAACCGGAACTCCGGAAATGGGGCCCCCAGATAGCCGCAGCCTAGATGGGCTGATGCACAATTGACGTTTCGCCAATCCATGTGTGCCGAATAATCCAACAGGCGGCTGCCACCATTGAAACAACATCAGCAGGCCGAACACGCTGTCCGTCGCCTGACACAGCGATCGACGCTGTAGCTTCACCAGCTCGGTGGTCCGCCGTGCAAAGTCTGTATCAGTCTGCAGTGTTATGGTGCGTTTGTGTTCAAGTCAATTGCCGCTTCTGTGTCCAAGGCCGCGATAATTAGAAACTTGTCGGGACTGTTACTTCGCAGACCGAGACTTGTTGCTCAGAAATCACAAAATGGCAGCGAATTCGATTGTCGTTGATGACTTATCGATCGTTGGCTGCAGAATCGCGTCGCAACCTGTACCTGTCACATTGCAGCTGTAATGATGGTTGGCCCTGTCCGGCGAACCTGCAAAAAAGCTTACGACGCATCGGTTGCATGGGCGAAATAACCAGTAGGGATTGCTCGCTGACAGGGGATATTCACGCCACCAAGCGTTACCGACCGGCCAGAGTTTTACCGAGGAGTAAGATTCTTAATCGAATTCAAATGCAGTTCAGAAACACTGAGCGTGTTTCGTTCACCAGCCTGAACTGCTGCCAGATAGCGTCGGACGGTTTCAGATAATGGCAAGGCTGCGGCGTCTTCGAGACTCAGGAATTTAGCCTCAACGACTTCTCGCTGATCAATTGCAATTGCAGGCTCAGAATGTAAGTGCAGTTCAAATATAACCGTTGTGTCGTGTTTGAATTCTTCAAGGCATACGTACTCGTTAAATCTCACAAGGCGATCTTCTTCAACGACAATACCGACTTCTTCGCGAAGCTCTCGCATTGCTGCCGCTTGAAATGTTTCGCCTTTGTTAACGCCACCGGCAGGCAGTGAAAAGACTCGCTTATAAGAATTTCGAATCACCAGGACTCGGCCGTCAAGCCACACTGCAACGTATGCACCTTTGGAAGTAGGGCGCGCAACAAACCAGTAGCAGCGAGCAAGCTGATAGGTGATTCTAAACGTGATTTGCCAAAATCGATTCATGGCCTTGCCCACTTCAATACGGCTGAATGGCTTCCGCACTGCGACATGCAGAAGCCTTTGTAAAGAGTCCTCCGGTGGGCAGTAATTCCCAGCTGCCGAGGTTCACGAAGAGTGACCGCCGGGAACCTGAATTAACAGAATAGAAGTCCCGTTTTTTGTCGACTAAGGCTTCTCCGAATTCAATGTCTCAGTCGAAACAATCAGGACGTTTTCGTAACGTGTTCACTGAACCATTCGGCCGTTTCTTTCAGACCTTGATCAATGCCAACAACTGATCCCAGCAATTCCACGAGTCGATCAGCGTTCAACAAAGAACGTTCGATATCGCCGGCTCGTTTTTCGCTGGGCGACACATCAACTGTCTTGCCGATTTTTTGCTGAAGAACTTCGGCTAATTGTTGAGTCGTGGTTTCCTGTCCCGTACCGACGTTCAAAATCGGATCGGGAATCTTTTCTTCCAGGGCCGCTATGTTCGCGGACACCACATTTTCGATGTAAACATAGTCGCGAATACAACCTTCGTCGCCGACTTGTCGTTTGGCGTTCACTTTAATGGGTTTACCGGCCAGAATTCGATTGCAGAAAATAGCCACAACACCGGCTTCGCCATGAGGATCCTGCCGCGGACCATACACGTTTGCATATCGCAGAACGGTGTAATTAAGAGCATGTTCCTGACGGAAGCACTCAAGGTATTTTTCGACAGCAAACTTACTACACGCATAGGGACTGATCGGCACAGGGTTGAAGTCCACGCCCGCGCGAACTCCTTCCGGTACTTCGCCATAAATAGCTCCGCCGGTGCTGGCGAATACAAGGCGTTCAACTTTGTTGGCAACGCAGGCTGTCATAATGTTCAACGATCCGAGAATGTTGACAGACGCGTCCATCTGCGGTTCGCGAACACTGACGGCGACACTGGCCTGGGCTGCCTGGTGAGTTACTGCGGTCGGCTTGAAGTTGCTAAAAACAGCATCAACAGCATCTTTGTCTCGAATGTCAACTTCGTGAAACTCAGCGCCGGCGGGCACATTCTCACGACGGCCTGAACACAAATTATCAACAACGGCCACAGACCAGCCTTTAGCCAAGGCCTTTTCCGCAATGTGACTTCCAATAAATCCAGCCCCACCCGTAATAATAAGACGCATCAGTTACTCCAGCGACACTTGGCGGCATCGCTATCAGGAATTCGTTTTCGTTGCCAAGTAAGCCTGCATGGCCGCTTGCGAAAGGACAGTGTAGTCTCTGGCACTTAACGCGGCCAGAATGTTATTTTTTCCGTCGGAAGTTGGTAATTGCCGATTACTTCGTCCAGCGTGTATGGAATTTTCTGATCATTCATGTTTCAGGGCTGAGTCGCCTGTGTATCAATCTGCCGCAGCGGAAAAATCAGTGATCGCCAGCTGTTTTGCGATGCTGTGACGGAATCGGCGCGTCATGGTGGAAACATATTCCGAAAAAGCTGACGCGCCCACATGCCCCACGATAACGGCTGTCTACAGCCAGCCTGCCATATATTGCGATTCCAATCCGTGTGAATTCACAGGGTCGAGGCGACGATCGTTTTGACTTCGGCTATTTGAGGCTAGAATCTGCCTGACGATATCTATCGTTGATTTCCATTCGCGTAAAACGCATCAGAAAACAGGCCTCATGGCAACTGATACTCCGATACATGCCCCTCTCAGCGCAGTTCCTGACGATCGAGGACGCTTCGGTCCATATGGTCGAAGATATGTCCCCGAGACGTTGATGTTCGCTCTGGACGAATTGGCTCAGGCTTACGAAGACGCCCAAAAAGATCCCGCGTTTGATCGGCAGTTTCGTGATCTGCTGAAGAACTACGTTGGCCGCCCCAATCCGCTGTACTTCGCAGAACGCCTGACAGAAAAGTGCGGCGGCGCAAAAATCTTCTTCAAACGAGAAGACCTGAATCTGACGGGCGCTCATAAGATTAACAACACCATTGGACAGGTACTGCTGACGAAACGAATGGGCAAGACTCGGGTGATCGCCGAAACGGGGGCGGGTCAGCACGGAGTTGCATCGGCCACCGCCTGTGCGAGATTCGGTTTTCCGTGCGTTGTCTACATGGGAGAAGAAGACGTGCGGCGACAGAAGCTGAATGTCTTCATCATGAGAACCATGGGTGCAGAAGTGCGTCCGGTGACCACCGGCAGTCGAACTCTACGAGACGCAATTAACGAAGCCATGCGAGACTGGATGGCGTCCGTACGTGACACCCATTACATCATCGGCAGCGTAGTGGGGCCTCATCCGTTTCCGATGATGGTCCGCGATTTTCAATCGGTGATTGGCCGCGAGACGCGCGAACAATCGCTCGAAAACATCGGACGTCTTCCCGACGAAGTCATTGCATGTGTTGGTGGCGGATCAAATTCTGCTGGGATGTTTTATCCGTTTGTTGACGACGAAGGTGTCGCGCTCACCGGCGTTGAAGCGGGTGGTCGAAGCTCGAAACCTGGCGACCATGCCTGCACTCTGACATACGGGAAGCCTGGTATCCTTCACGGCAGTTACAGCTATGTTCTGCAGAACGACGATGGACAAACATCAGACGTGCATTCCATTTCTGCCGGACTCGACTATCCTGGCGTCGGCCCGGAACACAGCTATTGGAAAGACACTGGCCGAGTCAACTACGTGTGCGCGAATGACGACGAAGCTCTGCAGGCGTTTCAAACGATGGCTCAGACGGAAGGCATTCTTCCCGCCATTGAAACTTCGCACGCCATCGCCTACGCCATGAAGGCCGCCGCACAGAGAAACAAAGATGAAGTGATTGTGGTTTGTTTGTCCGGTCGAGGCGACAAGGACGTTAACGAGGTGGCTCGACTAACCGGTCAGAAAATGTAGTTGAATGCAGACTTTCGCGTGGAACGCAAGTTCCAGCGAATCCAACCGCTGCACGTTTTTATCTGTCCCACAGTGAATGCTCAAAATGTCATCCAGTGAGTTCAGTAACGAAGAGCGACTTGTTCGAATTGAAACTGTGCTTGCGCACCTGCAGCATGACATCGAGACACTCAATGCGTCTCTGACCGAGCATTTTCGTCGTCTAAGAAGTTTCGAAGAGCGGTTCAACCGCATCGAACACGAATTAGAATCAATGAGTGACGGATCAGAAGACCGCGATTCTGAACTGGAAAGGCCTCCACACTATTAAGTGCTGGCCGCTGAGTTCCAGTTTCGCACAGATGAGCGGCCATCCCGCGAGGGTTGCGAGGTTTTTGACTAAGTTCTGCCCAATTGAAGAGCCGCCGGTTAAGTGCAGGTTGTAAGTTTCGTGATGACCGCGTTGCAAAAGCAAACTATGCCGTCGCGGCCTGAGCAACGCACCTAAACTGCTACTTTTGAATTCAGGTCAGATGTTGTCGTACGAGCATGCAATGCAATGCAATGCTAAATTCCCAACGAGAAAACGTGACTGATTCGCTGGCGCTGCGTCAGTGTCAGCCGTGCATCTCAAAAAACTGAGTCACAGTGCTGATCAACGTTGGACGTCCGCAAACGGTTAACCGCATAGGAAATGCTGACAGTCTTGGTTACCTGTTTTTTTTCGGAACAGTGTCCAGTACCAAATTCGGTTCTATAACCTGACATTGAATGCAGCCAACCCGATGTCAGCCGATGTTGCACGGCAGGCGTTTTCCGAAAGCGGATCGCTGGTTTGCTGTGCAAAGCGATTCGTTTACGGAAGGTTAATACAGTGACGGCGAAGACTTTTGTGGTGGTCGGCGGATCAAAGGGAATCGGGCTTGGCATTGTCGGTCGACTGCTAAATGCTGAACATAAAGTCACCGTTCTTAGCCGCACAGGGGAACAGCCGGATCTGAAGGTTACGCACGTTCGATTTGACGTAACCAGCGACGAGTTGACTTCCGACATGCTGCCTGCAGAAATCGACGGGCTCGTCTACTGTCCGGGTTCAATCAACCTGAAGCCCTTTCGTGCATTGACTCCGCAGATCTTCCGAGACGACTTTGAGCTTAACGTGGTTGGAGCTGTAAAAGTAATTCACGCGGCACTGAAAGGCCTGAAACTTGCCGGTGAAGGAAGCATCGTTCTGTTCAGCACAGTTGCCGTCGGACAGGGAATGCTGGCTCACGCTTCGATCGCCGCAGCAAAAGGCGCAATCGAAGGCCTGACTCGCACATTGGCCGCCGAACTTTCACCTGACATTCGAGTTAACTGCATCGCACCAGCACTAACGAACACTCCAATGACCGCTCGCTTTTTCAGCGATGATTCTCGCGCAGCGGCGTTGGCTGAAAAATATCCACTCGCACGAACCGGCACGGTGAACGACATCGCAGCGACAGCCTGCTTTCTGCTTTCCGACAACAGCGGCTGGATGACGGGACAAGTGCTGGGCGTGGATGGTGGACTATCAGCCATTCGCAAATAGCCACAGGGAATAGCTTGCCGGAACCGCGCTGGCTGGGGTTTTCGACGCGTTCTTGTCGTCCACAACAACCAGCAGGTGTACAATCGTGCCTTATGGTGGACAACCTCTTCGCGAGCAATCGTGCTCAAATCTTGGGCACGTCCTAGACAGCTGTACGCGGCAAATTCAGCCTTTTCCCAGCGGTAACGCGAGTTAATAACAAACGTCAATCTGGCATGTGGTTTGCTTAAACGATTGTCGGCCTGTCGAGTTCACTCGAGCGTCATCAACGGCGGCATTCGTAAAGACGTTTCGCATTTACGAGAGAACTCTGGACATTGTCGGCTGCAGTTATTGGCAGCGGATCTGCAACAGTGGCTGTCGTCAGGGTTGTTTTGTAAGCCTATCGGAGAGCGGCAGATTTGGTTCGTAAGTAATTAGTTGGCATCAGTGTTGTCGACACTCCATCCCAGCCTGAGCAGGGACCGCGCAGTTTAGCGGAGAACATTGTGGTGATCAGTCAAAACAAATCCGTTGCAACTTCAATTGTTGCTGGGCCAGTGGTAAATGATCGCTGGAAAATTGATTCCCTCAAGTGGAAGACGGTTGAGGAAGCGATTCTTGAACGGCTTGAAGCTGTTGAATTATTTCTAGCTGATGTTGCCGGCAAGTTCAGGTTTCAACGCATGCTGGAATCGTTTGGAGCAAGCAACAATGCCATCATCAATGCACGCGAACACCTTGCCACTGCGCTACCCAGTTTTCAGCGCCGAGTCTGGTTAGCTGCCGTCGATTTGGTGTGCGACACGAAAGGTCAGATGTGGTTTGTCGATGACCACTTTTGTTGTCCGTATGGATTGAACACATTCAGTCGACTTCTGGGCAATTTAGACAACGAATATCTATCAAGACAATTTGATGATTTCACCTCCATAGCGCGACGCAGCATTCAGCAGTTCATGGGCGACGAGTCAACGGCCGTTGTGCTGGGATCGTCGACATTCAACACAACATATAGAGAAAATCATTACTTAGCCGAGTTCCTCGGGATTCCATTCATGAGCCAGCGGCAACTGACGATGCAGCGTCAGGGGCTATTTCAGAGCAATGCTTCCGCGGGTCACAAGGTCTGCCTGGTCATTCGCAGATTACAGGATGACGATCTTGACCCCAACTGCTTTCGAGCCGAATCGCTGCAGGGCGTGCGTGGACTTGTTCGCGGAGCGCGACGCGGTCTTGTCACCGTGTTGAACGCTCCCGGAACCGGCATCTTGAACAGTCGAAGGGTGTCTCGTTTGATTCCTCAGATGATTCGATTCTATCTTGGCAAGGAACCGACTTTGCCTACCGTGCCCACAATTGACGCCAGTGACCAGGCCGTGCGGTCGGCTGCAATCAGAAATATGAACGACTACATCTTCCGAACGGATAATTCAATGGACGTGCTGAAGCCTCTGGTGGCCGAAGTTAGTTCTCGCGAGCAGCGAACAAGCTATTTACGGCAAATGGAAACCAGTCCTGAAAAGTTTGTTATTCGGCGAACGCTGAACAGCATGTGCGGCGATCTTGTTGCTCCTGTGTATTCTCTGCGTACATTCTGTGTGGGAACATCAGATCGAACAGTGCTGCGTGGCGGTATACAGCGATCCTGCCACGCCGACGGAACGCCGACTGGACCAGTGACCCAGGACCAATCTGCTTCGCTAGTCGGAATCAACTAATCGAACGAGATCCTGTGACCGGGATTTAGCCAGTGATGGAATTTTCATACAAGACTCGTCGCTTTTTTCTGTTCTCCAGCGGCAATGCGGAAGCCGCTACGAAAATGGCAATTTTGACCTCAGGCATTCGGCCGCCTCGGCCAAGCGATTCGTCTTAAAGCGACAGCGTTGCAAAAATTAAGGATTGCCGACCAATCATTCGCAAGTCGCCGCATCGTCGCTAGAATGCGGGTTCTAACGTGTTCAAAGTGCACTGAGAAAGTCTTGACGAATGAATTTTTCCGGGAAAAACGCTCTTGTAACGGGCTCCTCAAAAGGCATCGGAGCCGCCATTGCAATTGAATTGGCAAAAGGTGGGGCAAATGTCACGTTGAACTGCAATTCCAGCAAAGATCAGGCCGAGTTGGTTGCAGAAGAAATTCGCAAGCTAGGCCGAAAAGCGTTAGTTGTCGCTGCCGACGTGTCGCAACAATCCGCTGTCGAAGACATGGTGCAGCAAACCGTTAGTGAATTTGGCAGTCTTGATCTGTTTGTCAGCAACGCTGTCTATAGCGATCGCGAACTGATGGTAAAAGCAGACATGGAAGGCTTCAAACGCACCGTGGACGTGTCAATGTGGGGCGCGTTTTTTGGTGTTCGAGCGTCAGCACAGCAAATGCTGAAGCAGGGACGCGGCGGAGCAATTACGGTTGTCAGTTCTCCGCATGCAATTATCCCTATTCCCACAGCAATGGCCTACAACATGTCGAAGGCTGCGATTGACCATATGGCGCGAACTGCGGCGATCGAACTTGTCAGGCACGGCATCCGAGTCAATATTTTTCATCCGGGCTGGATCGACACTCCCGGCGAACGAAAGTTCTTTTCGGAAGATCAGTTGGAATCCGGCGCAAAGTCGTTGCCAATGAATCGTATGGGCAGCCCGGAAGAAATGGCCCGAGGAGTGTGTTTCACGCTGAGCGATGACGCCGCCTACATGACTGGCAGCACCCTGACAATGGACGGGGGAGTCGGTCTGCCTTGGTGGTCTAACCGCGAAGATGGCAAGCAGTAGCACTGATATTGCGCCGGCGCAGAAAGATTCCAGAGGCTGAAGTTCATGCGTCTGCGAATTAATCGACGATCACATCGCTCAAATCGTCTGACTGTGGATACTGAAGATCCATCTGCTTCATGGTGTCGACAATGACCTGCATGATTGCCAGATTGCGGTACCACTTTTGGTCGCCGGGGATTACATGCCACGGAACATGTTCCGTGGTGCAGTTGTTCAGCATGTCCTGAAACGCAAGTTGGTATTCATTCCACAACTTGCGTTTTTCAAGGTCTTCACGATCAAACTTCCAATTGCTTTTAGGTTCCTTCAGCCGATCTTCGAACCGCGACTTCTGCTCTTCCTTTGAAATATGCAGAAAGAATTTCAGAATCGTGGTACCTGTGTTCACCAGGTGCGTTTCGAACTGGTTGATTATTTCGTAACGAGGACGCCAAACCGATTCCGATACGAAGTTATGAACGCGAACCACCAACACGTCTTCGTAGTGAGAACGATTGAAAACGCCAATCATTCCTCGCCCAGGCACGGCATTGTGAATTCGCCACAGAAAATCATGATCCAGTTCTTCTGTCGTTGGCTTCTTAAATGACGTCACGCGCACTCCCTGTGGATTCACACCTTTCAGAGCGTGGCGAATGGCGCCATCTTTTCCGCCGGCATCCATTGCCTGCAAGACAATCAGAACCTTGCGTTTTCCTTCTGCGTAAAGACACGCCTGCATCTTGATGAATTCGTCTCGCAGTTTTCGAAACTGCTTTTCGGCTTTGTCGCGATCATCATGAAATTTGCGACTCGACGTTGATGTTTCGGCAAGCGAAATAGGCTTACCGGCCGTTAGACAATGTGGGCCTGGCATAGCGAAACTATCCATGAGTTCAATGAGCTGATTACTATGTGGGCCGTTTGAACGAAAAATGTGCTAACAAACGCACTTAATTGCCCCGGAACAGGTGGAGCACTTTCGCAACCTAGCGGCAACCATATAATTACGGAAGCCTTTTGGGAAGCTGCCTCCGGTTGAAGTCGCTGTCTAACCTGATCACGCTAACTGGCAGAGAATAATTTTGACATGCAGCTGGAATTCGCATTTGCGGAAACCAGGCTTTCAGATTCCCCAACGGTTCGCCTGCCGCGAACCAATGTATCACCACAGATGTCGCCTTAACGTCAGTTTGTAAGGAACTCTTTATCATGGCCCAAAACCATTCCGAACGCTTCTTGAAGATCGTCGGTTCTGTGCGTCCACAAATTCAGGAATGCACGGTTCAGGCCGTTATTGATCGAATTGCAGCCGGTGATAACTTTCATCTGGTCGACGTTCGCGAAGAAAGTGAGTTTGCCGCAGCTCACCTGCCAAATGCGATTCACCTCGGAAAAGGCGTGATTGAACGCGATATTGAGAAAACGGTATCCGACGAGAATGCCCCAATTGTGCTGTACTGCGGCGGTGGGTACCGTTCTGCCCTGGCGGCATTCAACCTGCAACTCATGGGTTACTCAAATGTGATCTCAATGGACGGTGGGTTCAGCGGATGGAAGGCCGCGGGACACCCCGTGACAACCTGATCAATCGGCGACTGTTTCACATCTGCTGAACGATCTACTTTCCACAGGATCAAAATCAACATGGGACGACTCGGACTGGCCTTTAAAATTCTGTTTAGCGGAACAACGGCCAGGAAAGTGCTCGAATCGCTTTCCGAACCAATTCAAAAGCTACCGGCTCCTGCCCCGCCGGCACCAAAACCTAGTCGCAGTGATGCCATCACGCTGCTGTCTGCTTTGCAGCGCGATGCTCGGTTTGTTGACTTTATTCAGGAACCGATTGACGGCTACACAGATGCACAAGTCGGAGCTGCGGTGCGAGAAATACATCGCGGCTGCCGCGACGTTCTGTCCAGAATGTTTAGCCCATTGCCGATCGTCGATCAGGAAGAAGGCAGCTCCGTTGAAGTCGCGAATGCTGCTTCGGGTCTCTATCGGCTGACCGGAAACGTCGCTCAGTCTTCAGGATCGGCGTCGGGCCAGTTGATGCATCATGGTTGGCTGGCGTCAAAATCTGAGGTGCCTCAATGGTCCGGTGCAGATGATGCCGTTGGCGTTATCACTCCGGCGGAAGTCCAGGTCTCGTAGTCTGTTTTATCACCCACCTCAGGCTCGGCCAATCACAAACTCGGCACCATGCGAGAGCCCAAGCACTGGCTGCCCCGCCATTGTCGTTCATCAGAAAGTGCTCATTATGAAACAGGTACAAGGCTCCTTCGCGATCGAGTTTTCAGGAGAAGCCGCGTCGAACGATGTTCGCCGGCAGATCGCGAATTCTGAACCGCGTTCCTTGCGCACGTTTACGCCAAGTCAGGCTGTACTCGCAAAGTCAGCTGGCGTTTTTCACTGGACACCGGAAGGTCGCCGTCTGTATGACTTCACATCCGGAGTTTTGGTGGCCAATCTCGGCCACAACCCTGTTGGCTGGATGAAACGTTTTCAGAAGTATCTGGGATGGACACCCGATCAGCTGAATGCCGCAGATGACACATTCTTTTCGGCTGTCTCGCTCACAGCTTACAACGCAATCACAGAACTCGAAGCCGAAGCCAGCCGACGGCTGCTCGCAAACCTTCAGGCAAGTCCCGGTGGAAACCGGCTTGAAACTGTCATCTGGGCAGCGTCCGGGTCAGAAGCTGTTCAGAAGGCTTTGTGGGCCTGCATGCGACGCGATCCTTCTCGCCCAGGAGTTCTCGCAACTCGTTATGGCTTTCATGGAAAGAAAGGATTGTCCGGAGCGGTCACAGGAAGTGAACAGGATTCAGAACGCGATCCTCGCGTTCGATTCATCAGCTTTCCTCGTGAAGAATGTTCAGACATTGATCACCCGGCAAAGAAGTTCGATGCAAGCGTGTATCAGGCTGAACTGGAAGAAGTTCTTGCGTCAGCCAAACATCCTGTCGGCTGCTTGATTACAGAACCATATCTGGGCGGCGGAGGAAGTTACCATCCGCCCCGTGAGTACCTTCAGTTACTGCAGGACTTCTGCCGCAAGCATGACATTCTGTTCATTCTGGACGAAGTGCAAGCTAACTTTGGACGAACCGGCTGTATGTACGCATTCGAAACATACGGCATCGAACCGGATTTTGTGTGCCTCGGCAAGGGACTTGGCAACGGAGTTCCTGTTAGCGCAACTGTCGGGCGACGTGACATTTGTGAACTCATGAATTACGGTGAAACATCAGACACCTGGAGCGCTAATCCAATTTCCTGCGCTGCTGTGCTGGCAACACTTGATGAATTTGAGTCTTCAGATGTCATCGGCCGCACGCGAGAACTATCGTCTATTTTCGTCGACGGGCTTCGCAAGCTAAAAGACACCGGCGTCATCGCTCGCGTTCGTGGCGAGGGAACTGTGTTCGGTATTGAATGTGCAAAGGTTGGTTCAACGGAACCGGCCCATGTCGCCAACGCAGTAATTGAACGCTGCTACCGAGGCAACGAAAACAACGAAGGTATCCACCTTCTGGGACCGCTGGCAGGTTGCGTGATCCGAATCGCGCCTCCCATGTGCATGACGGACGAAGAGGCTCATCACTCCCTGCAGCTGTTACAGAAGTTTATAACTGAAGCTGGTTCAAGCCTTGGTGATTAGTTCAACCTGGCCAGTTCTGTTGCGAATACAAATTTGACGCGGAACCAAGTAAATCACTTGCGGCGACAGATGCCTTCTCGCCGCAGTTGTATTTCGTGAACCGCTCTCCAAATCAGGCAACGGGAATATGGTTGTGATCTGCTGAATTGCCACGTTCAGTGATCGCTTACAGCTTGTTACGAAAAAGTGCGGTCACTCGTAATGAAAGTCGTGAAGACTTTCATCCTTCTCCTGTGGTTTTACCGGCAGAAACTCTACACGAGTTTCCTAAGTCATTTCGTGAAATGCTCTGGTAGCCAGCGAACGGCGAGGCTGAGAATGAAGCCTCGAAAAAGTATAAGGGCCGTTCGTGTCGATTGAAGTCTACTTCAACACACGTTTGGCAGCACACTTCAGACATCGCGCGCAATCCCGAACCCGAGAACGGTTGAGGCAACTCGTGGACATCGCGTTTAGATCAAGGCCGAATTTTTGTGTCGCACCGTGATACGGCAGTTCAGTCATTCGATACATCCAATTGCCAACAAGTGGGGCGTGTTGGCAACCGCGCATGAAAAAGGGTCGACACCCTGTGATGTCGACCCCATCGCTTTATGCTGAACTTCTAAACTACATGACCTTGGTAATGCCCGGCATTGGAATGTTGTAGGTCATGTCGTCGTTTGGCAGAACAGGAGGCGTGTCTGTCATGCTTGTGAATTTATCGATTGGCGAAATCACAAGTTCAGATGCCAGGGCATCCGCCATTTTGATTTCCTGCCCGCTGTAGGTACACATACGACCCAGAATAGATGTCATCGTGCTCATGGCACCGTATTCACCTTCGTTAGGCCGCTTGCCACCACGGAAGTCAGCAAACAGGTCGTGATGTTCCTGTTGATGACCATTGCGTCCGCCTTTGCCGTAGCTCCATGTTTCGTTGCCCTTTTTGTCGAACAGACGAGCCGCACCGATGTGGCACGAACCGTTGCTGCCGTGACAGAACTCGTCCACTTTGTTCCATGTGTTGGGAATGTGGCGGCACTGGCTCAGCAAAGGTACATCGTTTCCGTACGGAGTGTCACCGTAGGTAAACTCGACAAAGTGATGGTCGTAGATCTCACCGTGCTCTTTGCTGGTTCGAACCTGACGGCCGCCCTGTCCCTGACCTTTGACAGGTGCACCACCCATCAACCAGTTAATCACGTCTAGATTATGAATGTGTTGTTCTGTGATATGGTCACCACACAACCAGTTAAAGTAATACCAGTTTGTCATCTGGTATTCCATTTCGGTCTGTTCAGGCTTTCTGTTTCGAGTCCATACTCCGGCACCATTCCAATAGGCTCGCGCTGCCACAATGTCGCCGATCGCTCCGTCCTGAAGACGCTTGATCGTTTCAACATAGGCTGGCTCGTGACGTCGCTGTAGGCCGATCTGAACCAAAAGGTCTTTCTTCTTCGATTCTTCTACGGCCGCCAGAAATCGTCGAACGCCCGCTGCGTCAACAGCGACGGGTTTTTCGGCGAAGACATGTTTGCCAGCTGCAACGGCCGCCTCAAAATGAACCGGGCGAAATCCTGGAGGAGTTGCGATTAACACAAGATCGATGTCAGTTGCCAACAGTTGCTTGTAGCCTTCAAAGCCAACGAACTGCCGTTCTGCTGGAACGTCCACTTTGTCTTTATGCTGTCGTTTCAGTGTGTTCAGGCTTCCCTGAAGTCGATCTTCAAACGCATCGCACATGGCAATAAGTTTGGTTGGGCCTTCAGTATTCATGGCCTGATCGGCCGCCCCTGTACATCGGCCACCACAACCGATCATCCCGATTCGGACAGTTTCGTCGTAAGACATGTGAGCAGCCTGAACGGCATTAAGTCCGCTAAGCAATGCGCTGCCAGCAACTGCAGCCGTGGAACTTGTCTTCAGAAAGTCTCTGCGAGACGCGTCGTTTTTCTTGTTCGCCATGAGAAATAGATTCCCCGAAATCACCGGTGGGTGGGTTTAAGAAAAGTCAAAATGCAGCAACGGCACAGCAGTGCGATTCCGCATCTGGCCGCCAAGCTGGAAGCGCCTGTTTTTGCGGACACTTCATTCTAAAGTTACGTGGCAGACTTCGCAAACGCCCATGTGAAAATGGCAATCGCAGTGAAAAACACTCAATGCAATATGAGCGTTTTGAAAGCCGATGCAGAAAAGCCGGAAAATTGGCCGCCATGAGAATATCACGCGGCGCTGCGATGGTCGTCTTCAGAAATCGTGTGCGACGATTGAGCAGCCTTGAATGAACGAGTTTCCGATTCGGTCACCTGATCAAGCAGGTTCCTGATGGTCTCTTCGGCCTCATGACGCTCCCTGTTCCAGCGCTGTCGAACGTCGGAAAGTTGTTCTTCCAGACTGGCAATTCGAACTCCGTCCTGAGCACTATTGTCTTTGCTCATTTTTTTGCTCAGCAATTGCTCCTGCTCAGAAAACCACTGTTCCAGTTCGATGCGATCTCTTCGAAACTGTTCCAGCTTTGTGGCGAGTTCTGTTGCTTTGACTTCCAGCCGATCACGTTCATTACGTAACGGTTGGTGCAACTGTTCGAAGAATTGCTCAACCGCTTTGCGAGCCTGATCGTACGTTGGTGTACCTTCTGCAGGGCGATTGATTCCCATTGATGCTGAATGCAGTTCTTCCAGCAGCAGACGCTGTTCAAGAACGTCTCGCTGCTTGGAATCAAGTTCGACTCGCATCCGGTTTACATGCTGAAGTCGCTGCTCAACTTTCTGAGCAGTCTCCACAGAAGCCTGTTCTGCCTGGCGAATTCTTCGAGTACGCGATTCCAGATCCTGCATCACGGAACTCTGATTTTCCTGCAGTCGCTCGCGTTGCCGCTTCAGATCCTGACCGGCACTCATGCGTTCGCGTTCGATGACTTTTTGTTCACGCTTCAGTGAAATATCGTTTGATTCCAGCACGGATCGAATTTTTTGCAGCTGACCAAAACGCAGCCTGTGCTGTTCGTCGAAACGTGTTCGTTCGCGGCGATATAATTGCTGATCACGTCGCAGTTCACGCAACTCTTCTTCAAAGTCTTCTCGCGCTCGCGCAAGATGCTCGAATTGAAAACGGTAACGACGCTGCAGATTGTTTTGTTCGGTCAGCAATGCCTGACGACGCTTTTCTATTTCTTCACGAAGTCGCTGTTGTTCCGCTTCCAGTTGCTCGCCGAACAATTCTCGCTGTTGTTGTAAATCTTCGCTCTGCTGGTGCAGTTCTAATGCCTGATTTTCCTTCTGAGATGCCCATTCCTGACGTTCTCTATGCAGCTCATCCAGTTCAGAAGCCAGTTCTCGACGAACGCCTTCGCGCATCTGTTCGCGTTCGACCTGAATGTCGTGGCCGATCTTGCTTAGTCGCTCACTGTGCTGATTTTCAAGCTGCTCAGTGCGTTCCAGCAAACGCTGACGTTCCTGATCAAGCGCATCTCGCTGCCGCTGCATGGCTTCGCGTTCGCGTGCCAGTTCTGCATTGACTGCTTCGTGAAGCCGCTGGCGCTTGGCATCCAGTTCTTCCCGATTTTCTTCAATTATCTGCCGCTGTTGTTCCACTTCGGCCTGAAGCTGACGCAACTGAAGCTGACGCTGGTCAAGCTCCGCTGTTATTTCTCGTTGAACCGCCCGGTCACGCGCCACCTGCTCGGCGAATTCTCGTGCTCGCGATTCGAAAGCGGTTCGATCAGCGCCTAGCTGGTTGCGTTCCGAAACGACTTCAGCCTGCAGCCGTTGAAGTTCACTGAATCGACGCTGCAATACTTCTGCTGCAGCGCTGGCCTGCAGCAATACCTGCAGCGCGTCCTGATCGGAATCTCTCACCGAATGCGTGGTAACCGACAACTCACCACCGGCTCGTAAACGAGCAGATGCGGCTGACTGCGCATTGAGTGAAGGGTCTGTCATGTCAGGGATTCCATTCCCAAACAGGTCCAAGTATCACTGACTTAATAAAGTCAATGACAACAATCAACGCAGCACAACGCGTTCAGGATCCAGTTCCTCTGGATGCATCGTTGATGCCGGGCTGAAAATTCAGATGGTGAGTCTGAAGAACCGGTCTGTTGCCTGATTCTGTGCGATGTTTCGTTATGACACAATACGACAAACCGCCGCGAGCTAATGAAAACACGCGGCGGTTCGAGGTGATTTGTCTGGACCGGTCGATTTAGCCGACTGCAGTACCCAGCATTTTAACAAAATGAGCTTTCGGAGGTGCGCCAACAACTTTGTCGATCATTTCACCATCCTTGAACAGCATCACTGTTGGAATGCTGGTGATGCCATAACTTGCGGCCGTTTGTTGGTTTTCGTCTGTGTTGACTTTACCGATCTTGACTTTGCCAGCGAATTCTTCCGCAAGCTCTTCAATGATTGGCATCAACATACGACATGGACCACACCATGGAGCCCAAAAGTCGACAAGAACGGGTTCTGAAGACTTCAGGACGTCGTCTCCGAAGTTTGCGTCTGTGAATTCGTGCAGGTTTCCTGCCATCTCTAATATTCCCTGAAACGTTGAGTAACCGTACTTTTACGACCGGAATTCCCGGTTGAGCTCATCTGCCCGAATGACGTATTCATCCGAGTTCAACTTACACAGTTTCCGCAGAAGTCACTGTCGAAGACTTCTTTTCTCGAGCGACTTAGGCCCAAACTTCACGTGCGGCGTATGTTCTGCGCTTGAGGATTATTGGCGAACCCGTCAATAGTGTCAACGTGGTTCAGATTGTCCTTACCTGGCAAACTACACGTTTCAGCAGTCGAGACGCCAATACCTGCTGTTGCCCAATGCCAGCAACCTACCGCCGCCCCAATAGGGAAAATGCCCAACTGATCCCAGTCTGCGCTCACCGCACGATTGCCCTGCAGCAATTTGCCTCCGTCATTGCTTCGCCGATTCCGGTATTTTTACTCCGCGATGGTCCCAGATGCCATATGCCCACTGGATTGTAGTTGCCAAAAACGCCTAAACTCCGCAGAGGAAGTATTTTGCGAAGAGGGATCCTGAGCAATGCGAAGTCTACAAAAACTGTCGGCCGCCGGTTTAGCCGGACCGCTTCAACACAAAAAGCCGGCGGCAAGCGCATTTCGTTTGTTTCAAGCTTCCGCAGTGGCGCTGCTTGTCTGTTGGTCGATTGCCGACTGTGAGACTTTGTTTGCTCAGCAGCCTGCAGCTAAATCGGACTTCCCGTCTTTCGACGAATTGATGAACAGTCCGTTGCTTAAACCACTGGATCCCCAAGGCACCGGAAATGTCGGTTCCAGTCCCATTCGAATTCCTGAACGCGACAATCGGCTGAACACTCCGCGGGGGACAAACGGTGCTGGCGAAGATCGATCAAGACCGTTTCAGTCCCCCGGCGGAAACGGGGTCCGTCCACAGTTTGGTGACAACGGGACATCGACTGTTCGCCCCAATGATTCGACGCGGGGTACCACCAACCGCTTTCCACCGATTGGAATAGAAAGTTATCCACCGGATAACTCGCGACAACCACAGTACGATCCGGTGAGCGGGCGATTACTGCCCGAAATGCCCGCTGATGGAACGCTAGGAATCACTGGCAATGCCGCCACGTTGGCTGCCGAATTCGACTGGAAGGCTCAGGTAACTTCAGTTGCCGATTTACGTTTTTCAACTTCAAATGTCTTTCAGCATAGCGATGCTTTTTTGACGCCCATTGAAGAATCAGCGTATATGGACCTGATCGGCACAGTGGCCAATCAAAGACGGTTTCTGCTTCAGCAAACGCTTGATGAACTTGATTCCAGCAGCAGGCAGATTTCCAAATGGGAAGAAGCGTTCTATCAGTTTGCGAACGCTCGACGACTCGCGTGGAACAACGGTCGACTGCGTCATCGAGAAATTCCGAGCGAACTTTCCAGTGACCTGCCAGACCCTTTCCGTGACGCAACTCAACCGACTCAGAAGCTCACATCTGAAGCTGATGCGCCATTTGTGATGCTGGACGACATCGCCAGATTTCCAGAAGACTACGTTGGTCGCCCGATCATACTGTATGGAAGATTTACAGCCGGCTCGATCGTTCGCCTGGCTGACGAACGACGGCCCGAAGCAACGTTTGATTCACAGTATCAACCGCGAGTTTCGCGTCCTCAGATTCAGTTATTGCGTGGTGTGCTTACATCAATCGATACTGGTCGGTCGATTGCTGAAGTCGACACGCAAGGTCTTCTGACTCCGCAACGTGGCAAAATCAGCATTAGTGATTGGCCGACATCAGAACCCACGATTCCCGTGGTTGTGAAGGGCTGGGTTGTAAAAAAGTGGGACGGCCGACCATTGGTCTATTGCGAGTCGCTGCGTCAGATTAGCCCGAATCCTCACATCGCGATGATTCGCAACAACACAATTGATAAGCGGCAACTCCGCGACGAAGAAAAATGGCTGTACTATGAAACGTTGCAACAACTTGAACTGAACAGTCCCAAGCTGCAGCAGGCAATCGCCGCCGGAGTACTTCGTCAAAGAATTGACGACCTGATGCTGCAGGTTAAGAAGAAAGCAGACGCCGATGTCAACCTGTTATCAGAGAAGCTCAAAAACACAAAAATCAGCGAATCGACATTTCGCACACAGAAGACCAGCGTGCAGCGACAACTAGGTCAAAGAATCAGCCGCTATCGCAAGTACGTTAAGGCTCCGGAAGAATTCCAAACCTATGTGGATATCTTTCAGCATCCTGAGATCTGGCATGGCCATTTGGTAACGCTGCACGGACACGTCAGACACGTTGTCAGCTATCCGGCTGATGAAACATTGTACCCCGGACGTAAGCTGCACGAACTATGGCTGTTCACAGATGATTCGCAGCACAACCCGGCCGTTATTGTTACTCCCAACCTGCCTAGCGACTTCCCTGTGGAAGCCGAAGTCATTAACAGAGTGAAGGTAACAGGCTGCTTCTTCAAACGCTATGTGTATAGCTCACAGGACACCGATCGAATCGCTCCATTAGTGCTGGCTGGACGCGTCGAATGGGAACCAACTATTGATCAGGTTCAATCACTTGTTGACGAAGGTCATCTTGCCGCAGATTCACCACGAGCCCTTCGAGCAGCTTCCATGGATGGTGCCAAAATAGGTAATACTGCCATGATCCTGATTTGCGTTTTCGTTGTGCTGGTACTGATGATTCTCTGGGGGCGCGCTCAGCGAGAAGAACGCGACCGCGTGCGGCTGCGAAAACGAGTCAACGAGGTCCCCGAGTTTGAAAACCCGGACCTGCCAGACTACCCTGTTGGGTTGTCGGACTTCGGCACCGATTATTCCCGCGACTACCGATTGTCATAGTGGTTACTGAATTCAGAATTCGGATCACCCGACGACTGCTGCCCTGTGACTGGAACGTTCCAGAAAACAATGTCAGCCTTAGATCGAACATACGCACGACGCTATCTACGCCGGCTTTGATTAGAAATATCCATTGCAACAGCTACCACCTATTTGTGACCGACCGATTCGCCTTGGTGTACTGATCAGTGGTGGGGGCACAACGCTTCTTAACTTTCTGGAATGCATTCGCAACGGGACGCTGAACGCCGAAGTGCCGCTGGTAATTTCCAGCCAGCCAAACTGCAAAGGTGTTCAACGCGCGATCGACGCCGGACTGGAATGCGTTTCAATTGCTCGAAGTGATTACTCGTCGACCGCAGAATTCAGCGGTGCCGTGTTTAAGCGGCTAAGGTCCGTCAACGTCGATCTGGTCACACTCGCTGGCTATTTGAGTCTATTGAACATCCCTGATGACTTTGCGCTACGCGTATTGAATATTCATCCATCGTTGATTCCTGCATTTTGCGGCAAGGGCATGTACGGACATCACGTTCACGAATCCGTGGTGGACCGTGGAGCGAAAGTCAGCGGCTGCACGGTCCACTTTGCGGACAACGAATACGATCAGGGGCCCATTGTGCTGCAGCGCAGTGTGGAAATTCCCGACACCGCGGATGCTGACACTGTTGCCGCTTTGGTTTTTGACCAGGAAACGAAGGCCTACCCCGAAGCCATTCGGCGAGTCGCATCAGGACGACTGGCAGTCCACGGACGGCGAACAATTTACAGCGAAGAGTAGTTGCCAGGCCACACCCGGTACGGCCGTTATCCGATTCGCGTAAGCCTGTCAGGCTGTTCATTAATGCAGCCAACAGTCAGTGCTACTGATTGCCGCTCGCACTGCAATGCGGGAGACTTAGCCAACTTCCAAGACTACCCGATGCTTTGACCGCAGTCTGCTGTGAAGCGTTGCTTCATTCCTCGACGACTCAGTTCAGCGTTTAGGATACTGCGATAATGAGCAAGCCTCGCTACTGCATCATCCAGTGATCCGCCGAACGAACGTTCTTCATCCAGGTAGATCAGTGGAATCGGGAACTCGCTGATTTTCCAACCGAGATCTGCAGCCTGAATCCAAAGCTGCAAAGGCATTGCATAACCAGTGTCCGTGATATCAAGACCGGCCAATGCTGAAACCCGATAAGCTTTGAAACCGCAGAAGGCGTCCGTAATCCCAAGCCGCAGTTTTTCGTTCAGGCAGGTCGTGATCTGCATGTTGATCCGCCGACGATCGGCGGGGGCTACGCTGTTATGATCAAAGTTTTTAAGGTACCGACTGCCGGAAACCATCTCGACGGGGTTCGCGGAATCATCGACTCGTGATGCAATTTCTTTTATTAGACCCGGCTGGTGCTGGCCATCGCAGTCGATCGTCACCAACACGTCGTAGCAGTAGCGAATTGCGTAGTCAAAGGATGTCGTCAAGGCAGCTCCGTACCCTAGATTCGTCGGGTGCGTTTGCACGTGGATCATGTCTTCGAATTCAGCAAGAGCCGCTGCTGTCCTGTCGGTCGAACCGTCGTTGACCACCATCACGTCATCAGCATTCTCAAGCACCTGCTCGAGTACGTCTTTAACATGAGATGCTTCGTTGTAGACCGGCAAAGCGATGAGAGTTCGTTGTTTCATGGTCCCATCCTAGAACTGAGCGGCATAGTGTCAAATTTTCCCCACGGATTACACCGGTTCCTGAAGGACAAAACTCCGGCGATCATTCAACAGAACGTACGGCTTTCAAAATTACTTACAGCTTCCCCTCGTTTTCTACCCACAACGATCGGAAAACGGAATTGATCACAATCACACTTTGTTGAACGTTATTCACCGAGCAAGCGGGCAACCAGTGTTTCAGTCGACGATTCCGGAACAGGATATTCTCCTTCCCAGGCAACAAGCCCCGATCGATCGATCAGGAAAACACCCGGAATTGTACCGGCTGGCTTGTCCAGAGATGCAGGTTCGATAAATCGTCCCCATGTTCTGTGCACTGAGTTTGCAGTTGTGGCCACTTCATCCGTCAGTAAAGGGAAAGGAAATGGTTGAGACGAGTTATTACGATTTTCCTGCGGGAGCGCTGTCGAAACGCCCAACACGATAATGCTCTCAGTCTTCAGCGCCGGATAGAACTGCCTAAGTTGAATCAAGTTGGAATTCGCTTCGGGCCCCGCCTGCCCGTCGAAAAACACAACAACAACTTTGTGTCGGCTCAGATACGCTTCCAGTTTGACCAATGTAGATTCCTGATCATAAAGCTGAAAGCTGGGCGCTGGCCGGCTGTTTTTAGGGGTCACTGAATCCATATCGGTCTGGTGTGGATTCACAGTTCGCCATGTACATAGACCGACAATTACGGCAGCAGCGGCGGCCAGGACCAGGATGCGAGGCGAATGTGGCATTAGGAATTCATCAGAAAAAATCAGGCACGGGCAGTGAAAGAAAATGAACCGCACCAGAGGTAGGTAATTCATCGGGACTCAACAAAAACGCACGGTAACCCCATTGGCGTTGTACTGATTCTGTATACCCGAGAACCGTTTTCAAACAATACGCAAACATGTTACTGGCAGAGTCGCCCAACAATCGCAGTCAACGCTGCAAATTGGCACAGTCAGCTGAAGCTATTTTATACAATTCACAGCAAAATCGCACCGCTCAATTGGAGACGGAAGATTCCGCCCGCCAAACTTGGAATGTAGCAAAACACTAGAAAATTCGAGTTTCGAAAAGTCTACTTCCGGCAGTGGCCGTAGTGATGTTCGCGGTTTTACTGACGATTCCATGAGTTCCGGCATGAATTCTGCTTTCGTTACAACAATTCTCCGGAACTTTGGCGGCAAACATCGTAACTTCAAGATAAGGCGATAGTCGGCAGCCAAGACTGAGACGGACCCATTGTAACCCTTTCCTGACGCGTTCTGTTCTGGGATGAATCGAGATGATACTTGGAGAGCTATTGCCTTGTGGTGGCGGTGACACCATCGCACTTTCTCAATCAAAACTGCTGGTTGGACGTCGTTCTCATTGCGACATCTGCCTCAAGTATTCGAACGTTTCCAGCCACCATTGCGAACTGGAAATGAGGGACGGTTATTGGCATATTCGCGACCTTGGAAGTAGTAACGGAATCAAGGTCAATGGCTTGCGAGTGGATTCAAAATGCCTCATGCCCGGCGATGAGGTCATGATCTCGAAGCATGGCTTTAATATCCGCTACGAAGTAGCCGCCGGTACTGCAGCACCGGAAGATGAAAATCCGTTTGCTCTTAGCCTGATGGAAAAAGCTGGACTTCAAGTTGACCGCCCAAATCGTACAGCCAAGGCAAGCAACACATCGGGCTCCAAAGGCGTTCGTCGCAACAGTGCAAAAGACGATTTCCTGATGGAATGGCTGAACGAAGATTAGGCAGTAGGGACCCTTTGCGTAGAAACAGAAGCTTCTGGAGTACGCGTTCTAACTTGTTTCCGTCCAAGATCACGTAGCCGGCCGAAGCGATCGTGCTACCACAGGCTTACGAGCTGGAGCACGAAAATAGCCACGCCCACTGCAAGTTTGGCTAGCATGCCCAGCATCCTTCCATGCATGGCAGCCTTGCCGATCTGCGTTCGTTGAGCGATTTCGGTGCCTTTCCATGCTTCCCCCATCCAAGCGCCGCCGAAAGCTCCGACAGCTGCGCCGGCGATCGCTCCCACGGCACTTCCAATCACCGGAACGGGAACCAGCATTGCTCCTGCGATACTGCCAAACATTGAGACAATCAGAGACAGGATCATGGCCCGACGGCTAGCCCCTTTGTTTATTGCGTTGGCTGACCCCGAGAGCGTTTCCAAAATCTCTCCGAATATTGCAAGCCCCAAAACGATCATCAGTGTCGACCAGTCGGGGCCTCCCGTCGTTACGCCAACTGTTAGCAGGAACACGCTGAGTGTGCCGACCATCAACCAGTTTCCCGGTAGCATAATCATGTTGGCGACAACGCAAGCACCGTTGGCCACAAGTAGAACTGCTGCAGCTATCCAATAAATCATTGGCAGGGAACCGTAACGTTTCCGTTCTTCCGGCGTGGTAATTACTCATTATATCAACAAGAACTCGTTTACGGCTTTCAGAGCAGAAACATGGCGACTTCATAGAAAATCACAACACCAAGAATATCGACGATTGCCGCAATCAGTGGGTTTGACATTATCGCTGGGTCCATCCCGGCGCGACGCAAAAAAATTGGAAGCATCGTGCCAGCGGTTGTACCAAGAATGACAATCAGAAAAATCGTCAACCCGACAACAAAGGACCGGTCAATTCCCAAATTGAACCACAATAACACAACGACAAAGTCCAGACTCGCCAGCATGCAACCCAAGCAAGCGGCCACTGCAAGCTCACGTGTGATTAGCCGCCGATCTACATTGAATCCAGTCCCCGCCACGGCAGCGTCAGTCGGCTGCAAAGCGAACATACGAATAAACAGAGTGGAAGACTGAGAACCGGCGTTGCCTCCGCTGGCCATGACCAACGGTATAAACAAGAAGATCAGAGCTGAAGTCAGCCCCTCGGGCGCTTCAGCAGCCCGAGCTCCGCCGGGCTTTGTGGCTTGTTCGTAGTGATGAGCAACGCCTGCCGTCATTAACGCAACGATGGATAGCAGAAGCAGCCAGATCCCGCGTTTCCAAAGAATCGTGGGCAGCGGAGTATCTTCGTAGTCATCCCTGAGTGGCTCAACGGCGCCCTGGCGATACGCGTCTTCGGTTGCTTCTTCCTGCACGACGTCCATAGCATCATCGTGCGTCACAATGCCGACCAGACAATCATTGTTATCTACAATGGGCATCGCGATGAAGTTGTACCGAGCGAGTTCCTGAACAACGTCTTCACGATCTTCATCAACTCGCATCCGAATCACATCACGCTGCATGAGATCAGATAGTTTCGCCTCGGGCTTTGCAAGAATTAACTCTCGCAGCGATATCAAACCCTCCAGCCGGCGAGCACTGTTGAGAATGTAGATGTAGTAAATCGTTTCGCTGTTCGGGGCCTGCTGCCTGAGTTGCTGCAAGGCCTCGTTGACAGTGATTTTGGCCGGCAAAGACGCGTATTCGGTCGTCATGATCGAACCGGCACTGTGCTCGTCGTAAGACAAAAGTCTTCGAATGTCGTTGCGTTCAGCCTGTGCGATCAGGGGCAACAGATCCTCCACTCGGTCATACGGCATTCGCGACAGCAGGTCGACTCGGTCATCCGGTGACATGCCTTCAAGCAACTCTGAAAGACGCCGCTTATCTAGCTTGGCGACCATCTCGGTCTGCCGCCGCAACGCAATATACTCGAAGATCTCAACACGTAGGCGCAGGTCTGCATGGTCCAGAATCGACCAGACTTCGTGGGGCTCCAGCTCTTCCAGAATGTTAGCCACGACAGCAGGATGCAGGACCCTGCAGAATTCGGACATTCCGTGACGGTCGTCTTCCAACACCATCAGGCGAACGTCAGGAAGAATTAGCGAACTATAAGCGTCCGTCATATCGTTCTCCCCTCTTCAGTCGACTGACCTTCGAAATGTTCTTTGTCACCAAGAAGCTACAACCAGCCGAACTCTTCAACAACAGACCAAGTCGCAGCTAAAAAAAAATCCCTGCCACAAAACATGGCAGGGATTGGTATCTGACCGTAATAACCGCAGAAAAGCGATTCTTATCGTTTTGAAAACTGAAAAGCTCGACGAGCTTTGCGTAGACCGTATTTTTTACGTTCTACCATGCGGCTGTCTCGCGTCAGGTAGCCTGCCGAAGCTAATGCGTAGTGACATTCAGGATCGAGCCCTTGAAGTGCCCGCCCAATCCCGAGAACGATTGCCCCGGTCTGTCCGGTTGTTCCGCCACCATTAACTCGTACTGAAACGTCAACCTTCCCGGCCTGTCCCACAAGTCGCAAGGGAGCCATAACCATTTCACGATCGCGTTCAACAACGCAGTAACTTTCGAGCGATCGACCGTTGATAACAAATTCACCAGTACCGGGTTTGATTCGAACCCGTGCGACCGATGTCTTGCGTCGCCCAGTTCCCATCGCAACACCGAAACGGTCAACCTTCCCTAAAGCTGCTGGAACATAGTCCTTGTCGTAGACTGTTTCAGACTGTGCCCCTGAACCGATGCTTAGTTCCGGCAAATCAGAAGAAGGTACTTCAGTTTCCGGAACCTCGGGCTCTGAAACTGCGGCAACTTCTTCTGCTGGTTCTTCGTTTTCTGGTGTGTCAGTACTCATATTCAAAAATCGCTAATGACGGAGGGCGACAAAATTAATGATAGGGCCAGCGTGGCCAACTAGGACTTTTTGCGAGATTTCTTCGGCATCAAATGTGCCGGGAAATCAATAGGTTGCTGGGCCTGATGAGTGTGCTCCGGACCAACAAACAGTTTCAGTTTTTTAAGCATTTGTCGACCGAGCTTACTCTTGGGCAACATGCGACGAACGGCCTCTGATAAAATACGCTCAGGAGCAGTCTGCCAAACGTTAACCGCCGAGCGAACTCGACGACCGCCTGGGAACCCGCTGTAGCTGTCGTATGTCTTTCGGGCCATCTTCGTAGAGTAGTACGGCACTTCCGGGTGAACCATTTCACCACCCGTAAACGCAACTTTTTCCGCGTTTGTAACAATGACGGCACCCCCACAATCAATGTGAGGAGTGTATGTAGCCTTGTGTTTGCCCATAAGGACAGTGGCAATCTGGGATGCCAGACGTCCGACAATTTGGCCTTCTCCGTCCAAAACATACCAATCGCGCAAGTCGTCGGTTTGTTCGGTTTTTGCCATCCACGTTTTTGCGAGCATTGGCATCGCTTGATCACCTTTTTCCGGCGGACTTAGACAGAATTTACTTAGATGAGACTAACGAGTGCTTGCCGCAGAAGGAGGCCCGAATGACACTAATGGTCGTCCGTGGTACCAGGTCGCCTGCGAAAACGCTGTGAAATTCCCTGTTCATCGGCAGGGGTAGCGTCCAAGTCGAGGAATTTAGCGAGTTTGTCAAAGACAATCAACGCTTCATATCCCGATTTGTTACACAAGCTGCCGTTTGGGATGAACAATAACCTCTGAAGTCGGCACTTAGGCTCTGTGACGGCCGCAAAGTTGATATTTGAACGATGAATTTGATAACAAACGTTATCTCAATCGCCCCAACGCTAATCACGTGGGACAATCACAGTCACACTTGGTACTTCCGCACGTACTGTTTTCTTGATAAGCCATGCTATTGCAAACCCAAATGTGAAGCCGCCAGCGTGCGCCCACCACGCCACTCCGGCGGCTGCTGTGCCGCCCATTGAGAATGTTCCCTGAACAAGCTGGATGACGAACCAAATTCCAAGAAATATGGGAGCCGGTACAACGATCATCTGCAGGATAAACAGGATCGGTATGATTGTGACCACTTTCGCGTGTGGGTACAGCCACATGTATGCACCCATCACGCCCGCCACGGCACCGCTGGCCCCGATGGTTGGCACATCGGAATTCGGCTGAAACGCGAAATGCGCCAGACTCGCCACAATTCCACTGCTCAGGTAAAAGAATAGGTAACCAAATGGCCCCATTCGATCTTCAACGTTATCTCCAAAGACATACAGGAACCAAATATTGCCTAACAGATGCATCAAGCTGCCATGCAGGAAAATACAGCTCATCAAGGTAGTAAATGGGTGAAAAGTCGTTTCTGGAATTCTCTCTTCAACAACCACCTTCGTCCGCCCCAACGGCGTTTGCACGGTTGTAGGACGCTGAACGATGAGTTCCTGCCCGGGATGGCTAATGCGCGCAGGAATCATACCGAACTCACCAACAAGTCCGTCCGGAGAACTCGTCTGCAGGATGAAGACAATAACGCACAGGCCAATCATCGCGTAATTCACGACCGGGAAGCGGTGCGAAGAGATGTCGTCTCGGAGTGGAAACACTTTGAAACTGCTGAGTAAGACATCTAGCGCAAGAAAAAAGCTGCCTTGCTCAAACAGAAGCAAGACAGCCTTAGTTACCCCGCAGGGACTCGAACCCCAAACGACAGAATCAGAATCTGTTGTGTTACCAATTACACCACGGGGTAGTGTGATTTAGCGACATGCTCGCATGACACGGAAATCTATCAGTGCAATGCATTCATGTAAAGCAGGAATTGCGAGCGTTTCTTCCATCAGCACACACTCGACCCCGGAAGGTTCCCATTTGTCATTGCCCAGAATGCCAACACTCAAATCGATTCACTAATTAGCGAGTGCCTTTGGCATGTTTTCATGACCAAATCGTCGGGCATTGAGTCGTTCAGGGTGAATCTTTTTAGCGGAGACTCTAGTATTGCTCAAATTGGATAAAGTTTTTCCTGTCTCTTCAGATTTTCTTAAAAAGGCGAGCCGCTTTTTGAAGTTGGCTTTTCAATGTCATGCCAAACGAATCCGATTCAGCAGACGCCAGCGGTGACAGCGGTTTTCACAATCCGCAGTATGCACTCACGGAAGATGGCGTGCTCAGGGTCTATAGCGTTGGTGAAACAACAGTTCTTGGATTTGGTGGCGAAGATGTTCCATCTGAATTCAACGCAGCCCATTATCGTGCGGCTATTTCTGATTTGCTGCTGGCGAATAAATGCAACGTCGTGGCCTTCGACTTAACGGGCGTAAAACTCGTACCCAGCGGAATGCTGGGCCTGCTGGTTTCGCTAAAGCAGCTGAATGGCCTTGAACCCCGCGTGCAGGTGTTCAACCCGTGTGACGATGTTCGGGAAGTGCTTCAAATCACGAAGCTGAACACCATGATTGAAATTCACGAAGTCGACGTCTAGTCCATCTTGCTACACCAGAAACGTGTTGTCACTAAAAACAAAAGGCCCCGGCATTCACTACGAATGTCGGGGCCTTACTTTTGATCGGCAACGGAAGGCCGATGAATTTCGGCAGCTTCCGTCGTCATTGTGAGCAAGACTTCACGTTCAGCCCGCAGGGCCAGCGGCCACATCTGAAATATCGTCAGCAGCGTCTTCGTGATCATTGGAATGTTCGTTCCCGACCGTAACGGAAGTTCCAGGAGCGATCTTGGGGCCCCCGCGATGCTGATCGACAATCTTGTGCATCTGGTCGGCAGTCATCGTTTCTGTTTCGAACAATTCGGCACTCAGATGTTCCAACGTCGCGCGGTGCGATGTCAGAATCTCATAGGCCGTTCGATATGCCTCATCTACCAGGCGTTTTACTTCCTGATCAATTTCACGCAGCGTTTCTTCGCTGTGAATCGATTCCTTCACCATGGTTCCCGAACCGGTCAGGAAAGGCGACGTCTGAGATTCGCTGTAATACATACGCCCAAGGCGTGGACTCATGCCGAATTCAGTGACCATTCTCCGAGCCATATCGGTTGCACGCTGAAGATCGTTCTGTGCACCGGTCGACGTTTCGTTATAGATGATCTGTTCTGCGGAAATACCGCCCAGCAGAACGGCTATGCGACTTTCTAATTCCGACTGAGTCAGCAACTCACGATCATCTTCCGGCAGCTGCAGCATGTAGCCAAGTGCTCCCATGCCACGAGGTATGATCGAAATTTTGTGAACCGGATCAGTATTCGGCAGGCTGTCCGCCACCAGAGCATGACCGCACTCGTGGCAGGCAACACGTCGCTTTACCTCTTCGATGATAATGCGTGACGTCTTTTCCAGCCCCGCCATAACTCGTTCGATACCATCTTCGAATGCCTTCATCGTGACGCGTTTATCGCCGCGACGTGCTGAAAGTAAAGCGGCTTCATTAACAAGATTAGCAAGGTCTGCACCGACAAAACCAGGAGTCAACTTGGCCAGTCGTGGAATGTCGACGTCTTCAGACATTTTCACCTTAGTCGAATGTACTTTCAGAATCGCCGCTCGGCCTTTGATGTCGGGGCGATCAACCAGCACATGGCGGTCGAACCGCCCCGGTCGCATCAATGCAGGGTCCAGCGTTTCCGGGCGATTTGTTGCTCCCATCACAATCACGCTGTGATCAGTGCTAAAACCGTCCATTTCAACCAGCAACGCATTCAATGTCTGTTCTCGTTCATCGTGGCCGCCAGGACCGCCACTGCCGCGAACTTTTCCCAGCGCGTCCAATTCATCGATGAAGATAATGGCCGGCGAACGCTGCAACGCCTGCTGGAACATGTCGCGTACGCGAGCCGCACCAACGCCGACATACATTTCAACGAAGTCTGAACCGGACAGGCCAAAGAAGGGGACGCCTGCTTCACCGGCGACTGCCTTCGCCAGCATAGTTTTTCCAGTGCCCGGAGGTCCCACCAGCAAAACACCTCGCGGAATTCGTCCGCCCAGCGACTGATACTTCTGAGGAGTCTTTAGAAACTCAACGACTTCTTTCAGCTCTTCAACTGCTTCGTCAATTCCAGCAACATCTTCAAACGTTACTCCAACATCGTCCTGAGCGTAAAGTCGTCCACGGCTTCGCCCGAACGACATTGCAGAACCAGTACCACTAAGGCGTCGCATCAAAAAGATGAATAGACCAACCATGAGTGCGGTCAGGAACAACATTGGCAGCATTTCAGCCCATGCAGACGGCGTCTGCCCACCAGTCGCTTCGATACCTTTTTCTTCCAGAAGCAGCAGGATGTCATTGATCGACTGGTCGCCAATGCCCCAGACGCCAACGTAATAACGCTTGGCCGTTTTGCCCTTTCGGATGTCATCCATCGAACAATCCTGCCACGTCATCTGAGTCGGCCCGATCGTCAACTCATGAACGTCTCTGGCAGTGAGAATGTTTTCCTTCACGTCATTCTTGAACGTGGTCAGCGTGACCTTTTCGCCATTTTGCGACTGACTCATCGTCGAGAAGATCAGTATGCCGATAACCGAAAACACCAGAATATACCACAGCCCATTTCCAGACTGGTTCTTATCCTTGCGTGGGTCGCGACGGGAATTCGGCTTCTTTTCCGGAGGTGTTCCCTGAGAGTCAGACATGAATCATTGCCAAAATACAGTAGTTACGAATGTTTCGGGTGGCAGCTATCGCTCCATCAGTCCCCAACTTTAGACCTCACCAGGTCAAGGGTCAACTTTCAGATGCCCATCAGTATGGACTCCGCAAAGACTTATTGACGTCAACCGATTTAATTTGCAATTCCAGCCAACATATTGGCCGAATTCCTAAAATTCCAGCCGCTTGCATCCATTTTCGGTCTACGTCGCCCCCTTTCAGAAACCCGCGTTTGGCAAGAAGGCAGGCTGCATGACAGCAAACGAACGGTGGGAGACTGGCTCTACACCAAGTTTCCAATTGCGTTTTTTTCGAGTTGGCAAACTTCCATCAGATACGCGAAATTCGCATCAGCTGAACTGCTGTTATCAATCAATTCGATGACGTTAAATTGTTGAGCGGCGGCCAGTTCAGGCTAAGAATCGTTGCCATTGGGGGCTTTCTCGATTTGTTCAATCGCCTTTTGCAAAGAGTCTTTCAGGCGACCGCTTTCCGTCTCGTCTCTGAGTTTCTTCAGAAGTGGCAGAGCATCATTCGCCGCCGGGCCAACTTTGCCAAGCAAAAATATCGCGTAAAATTGAGACCGCTGATCTTCCGATTCCAAACCGGTCATGAGTGCAGGGACCGCTTCTGGTCCTGCAGCATCGATTGCTTTCAACGCACCCCGCGCGTAATTAGTGTCTTCTGCAGTATTAAGCATCTCAAACAATACGGGCACGGCAGCCTTTGCAGCCTGCCCAATTGCACCAAGTGATTCCGCTGCGGAACGCCGCACGGTCCAGTCCGAATCTTTCAAAGCAGCAATCAATACTGGGACAGACTGCGACCTGTCAGATTCAATTGCTGTAAAGCATTTAAGTGCAAGACTGCGAACCGACGATTGGCTATGACCAAGAATCCTGATGATTGCGGGCAATGCGTCTCGCCCTGATTCTTTCATCGTCCTCAGAGCTGAGGCTCCAGCCAGAACGACGTCGACATCAGCATCCGACAGAAGTGGTGCCAGCAAAGCTGCAGATTCGGGGTTCTGTACGCCAATGTTAGCCATTGCATTCGCAACTGCAGCGCGCACAGTCGAATTATCGGACGACAGGTGCTTCACTAAATTCGGCAGTAGGTGTTTTGCAGCTTCACCGAAACTACCGATTGTCGCCGCCGCACTGGCCTGAACCAGCGGTGATTCGTCGTCGAGAGCTGCGGTAATCTCATCGCGAACCGAATTCGCGGCTTCGCCAAGATTCTGCAACCCCGTGATCGCTCGCCCACGAACTTTCGGATGATCATCCTTTAACGACTTCGTCAACAGCGGCAGGACTTGTTCAGATGGAAGTCTGATAGACGCAATCGCGTACACAGCGGCAGCTCGGACGTTTCCAACCTCGTCCGAACAGGCCTGCATTAATGCGGCAACGGTATCCTGCGGTGGACGGCGACAATTTCCCAGTGCCTCAGCCGCCGCGGCGCGAACGTCGGGCGACACGTCTGTGAGCGACGTCGTTAAAGGAGAAATCGCGGGCTGTGGAGTCGGTTTCATCCGTCGTAACGCCTGTGCCGCACTTGCTCGCACAGTCGTGGATTCCGCCGATAGTGCTTCAATCAGCAAATCTGTCGCTGCCGGCCCCACCTCTGCAAGCGCAAATGCAATACGATCTGCGGCGTGACCAGCATCTGCCGATGCCGCCAGCAACGCAGGCACCGCGTCCCTGCCAATGCGACCGATTGCCCGAACAACTTCGGATTGATGGCCTGATTCCTGCTTCAATGCTTCAATCAAAATGGGAACGGCTTCTGCTGCGTCTTTCCCCATCGTGCCCAGCGCGAAAGCTGCTGAGCTTCGTGAATTTGCGTCTTCGCTCTGCATCATTTCCAGAAGAAAAGGAACGGCTCGTTTTGATTCCGGCCCCAACTTTCGCAGCGACAAAACGGCAGCGTCACGAACAATGCGATCATCATCAACCAAAGCCGTGGCAATTACGTCCAGTAGCTCGACTCGATCAAAACCGGATGACGCCAGAGCAACAATGGCCGCACCGCGAGCCGGCGGGTGAATGTCCTGAATCAGGCAAATTAACTTTTCCTGAGTCGATTCGGACAGGCTGCCTATTTCTGTCAACGACGTGGCCGCTTCAGCCCGAACGCGTTCTTCAAGACTCGACAAAGCCTGGCCCAGTGCCGGTTCAGCGGCTGGCCCCAGTTTACCAAGAGACGCTGCCGCATGAACACACACATCAACATTTCTATCGCGAAGTGCGATAGCAAGGAATTCCGTCACTTCTGCGGCATCAGGCTTCATCCATCCAAGAGCATCCGCCGCTCCGGATCGAATGCGCGCGTCTGGATGATTCAGTGCTTCCGAAAGTTTCGGTAGCACGACTGCTCCCATTTGTCCCAGCGCCCAGGCGGCGCGATATCGCTTTTGATTTTCGCGAGTACTCAGGGTTCCGATCAGGGCCGGCGCCGCATCCAGCGCAGCAGGGCCAATTCTGGCAACCGCCATGGCAGACTGCATCCAGACCTGTTCATCGCGGTCGCTGAGCCCTTTAATTATCGCCGGCAAAGCAGGCAGTGAATCCTTGCCGATTGATGCAAGCGAGTAAGCCGCATCGCGTCTGGCTTTCAGCTCACCGTTTCGCAATTGCTCGGCCAGAACTTCAACAGAGACCGTTGCGTGCTGCGCAAACGACGATGATAACACGGCCAGCATCGTCACAAACAGAACGACGACCGGCAGGTGACCTGATGCTCGATTCATGTATGACCGGTTCAAATCTGCAGTCCACGAAGTTGTCCAGTGCTGTCACCGACGAAATCAACGGGCGCACCAACTCGATCCAGCATCGACATAAACAGATTGCACATCGGCGTTTCTTCGGCGACCCGAAGGTGTCGCCCCGTGTCAACAGAACCTCCACCGTGTCCGGCCAGCAGAATCGGTAGATTTTCATTGTTGTGGCGGTCTCCATCACTTAGAGCGCTGCCGTAGCACATAATAGTGTTGTCCAGCAGGTTGCCGTAACCGTCTGGCGTTGCTTTCATCTTCTGCAGCAGATAGCTGAACTGAGCAACATGGAAACGGTTGATGTCGCGAATCTTTGCGTGCTTCGCCGCATCGCCGCGATGATGCGACAGATCATGATGACCATCTGCAACGTCGATGTGACGATAACTGCGGTTGCTTCCGGCGTCAGCAAACATGAATGTAGAAACACGAGTGCTGTCCGTCTGAAACGCAAGCACCATCATGTCGCTAAGCATACGAATATGTTCTGCATAATCTGCAGGTATTCCAGTTGGAACGGGATAATCCATATCAAGGTTTATTTCAGACTGGGATACCGCGTGATCGGTGCGTCTTTCAACTTCGCGCACACCGGTCAGGTATTCTTCGAGCTTCCGTTTGTCTTCTCGGCCAAGTTGCTTTTGAAGTTGGCGAGCGTCGTCTGCGATAAAATCCAGAATGCTTTTCTGCAGTGCTTCACGCTTCAGCTTACTTTTGTCCATCGCCTTCGAATCGCCGTTTCCAAACAAACGTTCGAAGACAAACTTTGGATTTGTCTCTTTACCTACGGGAGAAGATTCCGATGACCATGCAATGTTTGAGGAGTAAGCGCAACTGTATCCTGAATCGCATCCGCCAGCGCTGCGGCCGGGTTCGCATCCGAGTTCCAGCGATGCGAATCGGGTCTGTTTGCCAATTGCTTTCGCCGCAACCTGATCGACGGAAACGCCCGAACGTATGTTCGACCCATCGGTCTTGCGAGGCTGTGCACCGGTAAGAAACACTGAGGCGCTGCGAGCATGGTCGCCGGGGCCATCACCGTTAGCTCGGCCTTTGTCGTGAGTCAGCCCGCTGATCACAAGCAGATCGTCCTGAACGGGTGATAGCGGATCAAGAATGTAAGGCAGCTGAAATCCGAAGCCCTCTGTTGTCGGAGTCCAGTCGGGCAGATGCACGCCGTTCGGAACAAAGATAAATCCCATTCGCTGAGGCGGCGTCGGAGCAACCGAGGCAGCACGGGCAACCGGGCAGACAGACTCCAGCCATGGCACAGCCAGTGACAGTCCAAAACCACGCAATGCGTTACGGCGTGAAAATGATGATCTGCGGTTTAACATGAATCTCTTTCTGAAACGATGATCACTTCCCAACGTGCCACAACGAACAAAACCACCACAATATCCTTCGGCGAATTATTCTCGCCTTACTCTAACTATCTGGCTTCACGCATTGTGAATGGATCACTGGTGACGATTGCCTGAACAACAGCGCCAAATCGATAGTTATCATTTTCCACCGCCTGCACGATATCATTGATCGTGCAGCGATCGAAAGAACTTAAGCCTCGACCAAGTCCATATGTTAATAGTTTACCCGACAGGCAACGACAAAACTCTGTTTTCTTTTCTTCGACAAGAATCTGCATCAACTCATCAGCCCCGGCAAACTTTCTTCCCCCCGGAAGTTCTCCGGAAGCGTTAACATCGAAACGACCATCGCGGTCTCGCCATGCTCCTATCGCGTCAAAGTTTTCCATCCCGAAACCGATCGCGTCCATCTTCAGGTGACATACGGAACACGCAGGATTTGCGCGATGCTGCTCCATTTGTTCTCGCAAAGAACCCAGCGTTTCGCCTTGTTCGAGCTCAGGAACGTTGGCGGGCGGCGGCGGCGGCGGCTCGGCCAGAATGTTATCCAGCACCCACTTGCCGCGTTTGACCGGTGATGTTCGAGTCGGGTTGGAAGTCAGCATCAGAATGCCAGCGTGCGTCAGAATTCCGCGTCGTCCAGGCTGCAGCGAAACCTGCTGAAACTCAGCGCCAGTAATGCCTGACATTCCGTAATGTTTAGCAAGTCGCTCGTTCACATAGGTGAAGTCTGCGTTCAGAAATTCCAGAACGCTGCGATCTTCACGAATCATGGCTGCAAAAAACAGCTCCGTCTCACGACGCATGGCCGATCGAAGTTCATCGTCGAAATCAGGAAACAACTCAGGGTCCGGTGTAAGTCGTGAAACGTCTCGCAACTGCAACCACTGACCGGCAAAATTATCAACCAATGCGCGTGACTTTGGATCAGCCAGCATTCGTTTCACTTCGGCCGCCAGCACGTCCGGCTGATGCAAAATGCCGCTCCGAGCCAGTTCAAACAATCGTGTATCCGGCATACTGCTCCAGAGAAAATAGGACATGCGCGACGCCAGTTCAAAATCATTAAGTTCGCGAATTCCATCTTCATTCTGTTCATCAGGATCACGTTCGACTCGAAACAGAAAATGTGGATTGGACAGCACAGCCGCAATCAGCGTCTGATAAATCTCATCTTCCGAACTGTCCTGCTCCCAGGCAAATCGCATGATTGCAAACAATCGGTCTTCTTTAGTCGGGGTAATGGGCCGCCGGAAAGCTCGTTCCGCAAACTCCTTCGCGTTTCGCCGGGCCGCTTCAATTTTTTTGTCATCCGATTCAGCAACGTGCGCGATCACACGTTTGCGAGCTACAGGATCTGCCAACACTTTCACTGCAACCTCATTCGCCGCGGCAAGATACTTTTCCAGAAGAATTGGCGGAATCGTCAACACATCACCAATGTTGTCAAAACCGTTTCCAACATCATCAGATGGAAAGCCGTCAGATAGCTTCAGGTCCAAACCAACCAGATCACGAATTGTGTTGTCGTATTCCGGTTTGTTCAGTCGACGCAACGTAACTCGACCGGGATGTTTTTCAGCCGCACAGTCGAACGTGGCAAGTTCCACCTGGATGGAGGCAATAATGGCAAGCGTTTCTTCAGACGTCGGTTGCACTTCGTCTGCGGGTGGCATTTGCCTGTCTTTGATCAACCGAACGACTTTTTCCCACAGATCGTAGTCCGTCTGCACCTTGCTTGACGTTGAGTACTTATCAAATGCTATCCCGGATTCCGGTTCTTCACCGCTATGGCACGATACGCAATGCTTTGCCAGAAACGGAGCAACCTGCATCTCGAAATGAGTTGGTTGCAGGACTGGTTCGGGCTGTTCCTGAGCGGGCACATTCGGAGCTGCAAAACCAGCCAGGCACAAGCCAATACACAAGATCACCGGTTGCCAGTTTCTATTGAGTAAATTCATTCCCGAATGATAACCGGGGCAAAAAATAAATGCGATAAGTAATGACTGCAGCCAATAAGCCGGATTTGGCTACGCGTTTGAGGCAGTACCGGTAAGCTACTTAACGGGAGGCTGATTGCATTCAGATATCGCCGCAGAATTCTGCGCCCCGATACACTCGTTGATGAGTTTGACTAGAGCTTGGGGTGAATAAGGTTTTGATAGCACTTTTGAGACCTCTCGGCCAAATTCAATCGCTCCACCAGAAAACCCACTGCACATAATGATGGGCAGATTGGGCGCAGACAAACGAAGCTGCGCGGCAAGCCATTTACCGTCTTTACCCCCCATGCAAAAATCTGTGACAGCGCAATCGAACTGCATCCCGTTTTCGGCAGCAAGGCTGAGGGCCTCCTCTGCGGAGCGTGCCGTGAAAACACGAAATCCACACATCGTCAGGTATTCGGTCTGCATATCGAGCAGCATTTGTTCATCGTCAACCATTAAAACACGCGGCACAAAACCTGAACTGACTTCGGGCTGAGAAGTAGGTTGCATTTCAGGAGGTGCAGTAGCCGCTGCGACAGGGCTGTCAGAACACTTCAGAAATACCGAAAAGCAGCAACCATGCCCGGGTTCAGATTCAACAAAAACAAAGCCGCGACAACTGCGAACAATTCCAATAACGGATGACAGCCCCAGTCCGCGTCCCATGGCTTTTGTCGAAAAATAGGGGTCAAAAAGGTGTGCCTTTGTTTCTGCTGAAATCCCGTGACCGGAATCGACAACCCGGATTCTACAATATTCACCCGGCTGCAACTCCGCATCACAATTCATGTGCAGCAGATCACCTTTTGATAGATCAGGCGAATCGATGCCTACGGAAATCTGCCCTTCAGATTCGCTGGCCTCAGCAGCGTTGGAGACCAGATTCACCAAAACCTGGCGCAATCGAGTTTCATCAATTTCCGCAAAACATGGCTCCACAGCCCCTTCCAAAGAAAGTACGTTGGGGCGTGCTACAGATTGAAGCAGGCCCTTGGTAGATTCAATTACATCTGCCACGTTGCATTGCACCGACTCGTTGCGTGGCTTGCCCAGAAACTGCATCAACTGGCCGGTCAGCCCGGATGCCTGCAAAGACGTTTCCGTAATCTGCTGAAGCAGCTCGTTTTTGCGATCGACGGCCAAAGACATGGTGGCCAGTTCTGCAAGTCCTGCAATACCCGCCAGCAGGTTGTTGAAATCATGTGCAATTCCCGAAGCCATCAACGCAAGACTCTGCGTCTTCTGTTGATCGGCAAGTCGCCGTTCCATGTTCGACTGGACAAGCTTTTGTTCTCGCAGAGTGTGCTGGGCCGCGCGAAGTTCTCGCACTGCACGACGTTTGCTTTGCAGAAGCATGAAGATCACAAGCATCACGACAAACATCAAACCAATGCAACCGACGAGCCCTATATTCAATCGCCACTGAGCCACAATCAGTTTTTCTCTTGCGGATACTTCATCCTGAAGATCTTCAATTGCCTGCCGCTTTTCACGGTGACTCATTTCCGACAACAACCTGGCGATCTTATCGTTGAATCTTGCTGATGCAAGCTGCTGTCCCAGAACGTCAGCTCGTGTGGCGTGCGTTGATGATTCGTGCCATTGATTTGCGACCCCCAGCTTTTGTGATAGCTCTTTGTGCAGGGCGACCTGCAGCTCCAGATCGTTTGATTCCTCGGCCTGTACAAGTTGCTCACGGATGTTAAATATGTCGGCAGTCAGGTCTGCTGAGCCTTCCAGTTTACGCAAAGCCTGCTCGGCCGCTATGATGCCTGGCGTGTTCCCGAGATCCTTAAAAATAACAAGTGAATTAAGGAAATGATGCTGGGCCAGACCCAGATCGGACCTGACAATAAACAGCTTCCCCAATGAAGCTTCAACTGAACCACGAATACTTTCAGCACCCGGTTGTTTACACAGTAATAAGGCTGTTTGAAGATGCGTTTCTGCATCCGGGAGCAATCCGATTTCAATCAGGGCTTCGCCAAGTCCGCGATGTGCGGCGGCGACGGCAAGATTTTCAGTTTCACCGCTCTCCAGCTTTAAGACGCGCTGATACGAATCAATCGCCTGCTGGTGTTGACCAAGTTCTGACATTAGACAGGCGGCATTCACAAGCCACTGCGACTGACCTTTCCTGTCGTTGCAACGATAGGAAATTTCCACTGCCGTTTGAAGGTGCTCTATCGCCGTTTCTTTGTTGCCAAGGGCTGATTCGTTGCTGGCAAGTTCACTATGTAGAGTGGCAACATAGGCGGTTGTATCCTTCATGGATTCCGACAACCGAATCGCTTCAATCGCCGCATCACGACCGACTGTATACTCGGAACACTCACAGGCCGCCGCCGATTTGTATCGAAGAATCCGTCGCAGCAGCTTGTCGTCACTGATCTGACGTGCCAGCTTTTCAGCGTGATCCAAAACCTCCAGTGCATGTTCATACTGTTCGCTGATGGCCAGGCCACTTCCCTGAATCCACAACACAGTTGCCAGCACGCGATCTGGCAAAGGTTCAGCACTGCCAGCGAGTTCACCTGCTAACTTAGCAGCCAACGCGGCATCAGTTTTTAAACTGTCCATGGCTTTCCGAAGCTGGGCGAATTCCGCCTTGGATACACGACGATCTCCGGAGTCGGTCTCTTTAGCAGCGTTATTCTTGTCTGCAGCCGATTCTTCAACTCGCGAGATCGTAGCCCTCGGAGGTTCCTGTACAATTCCACCCTGCCGCAGGATGTGGCACACGAGAAGAATAAACGTTGTGACAAAATTCGCCATGATGGCGTCCGGCAGTTCTTAATTTACCCAGTGGGTGAGCGGGCGAAGCGGGGGATCAACGTAAGACTGTTAAGTTGCTGCAATCAAGGGCAGATCGTTATGGTACACGCCAACTCAAACTGTCGCCACCATCAGATCAGCTCATCTCTATGGCGACAGTTTTGCCGAATTTAGCCTGAATAACCAAAATGTTACGCCGCTGAATTTATCAAAACACCCAATCGCAACCTGCTTAGCTGTGGTAGTTCCAGCCTGTCGACAGGAAACACAGCACTCAATGAGACACAAAAATGGATAGAGACACGCATACGGAAGCAGAAGCTTTAAGCCTCGGCACGCTTCTGGAAATGATTGCCAGCGAGCAGTCAGGATGGTCTCAGCAGACCTTTGGTTGCGATAAAGAACGTGGCCCTCTCGGCGCACTCATGCACTTGGAAAAAGAAGCCCGCGAGGCACTGGCTGCACCGGATGATGCTCACGAATACGCCGACTGTCTGTTGTTGGTGCTGGATGCTGCACGTCGAGCTGGATTTGAACCGCTCCAGCTACTGCAGCATGCTTACGGAAAACTGCAAATCTGCAAACAAAGAAAGTGGCCAAAGCCCACGGCTAAGGATCAACCTGTCGAACACATCCGCGAGCCACATGAGGCCAGGAAGCCGTCCTGAAACCGCTCCGGCGAATTTCTCAATACAAGCACGGCTCGCAAGCGAGTGTGTTTTGCAATGGCTGGATGCCGCGTGCTTGTAAATGTGCGGTTTTGGGACCGCCTCGAGCGAATGGAAGCGAATCCGCCTTTGACATGCGGTCGTTTCGTGCGACCAAAATCTGTTCGTCGACGATGCCGCGGCGTAACAGAAGTCTATGCAGATATCCCTGCCGAATCTTCTACAGATAACTCCAGATCCAGCTATTGCCGCGGCGTTTCACTTTTCCAAACCACATGCACATTGGCCACAGAATCATCAACATCAGGGGCCACGCCAGATACACGACATTCATACTGAATCCGTAGTTCTTCGGAAAAGGAGACTCGTTCTGAAAACATTCGAATGCGACCTGCAATGGCGAAAGAGGTTCGCCTCGCGCAACCCAATACAGCAAACGCGAAAGCGTATGAATCAGGTATAAGTGCACGACATAAAAAAATAACGGAACTCGACCGAACACAAGCAGAGCCGAAAGCAATCGCGGCGATTTGCGTTCCCTGCCTGATTCCGCCACAGACCATTGCTCAAAAATGCCCAGCACAACCAGTGCCGGCCCCAGCGTCATCAACAGGTAAAGCAATGAGGGTGGATACTTTGTGCACATCAGAAACGACAGCACGGTTATGGTTGCGGTTGACTGTTCGCCCCATGGCCGCGGATCTCCATAAAAATTGAGGCCTCGGAGAACTAAAAACAAGACGATACAACCAAGTCCCAACTGCAGGCACTGAGCACTGCGTACCGCTCGGTCCTGCTGCAGAACCCGACCAAACACGTAGCCGCATGAAATTACGCCAACCCACGCCAGAATTGGATAACCGATGTCCAGTCGTAGATTGGCGATATCATAAAGTGATTCAATGCGGCCGCCTTGGTGCAGCAAAACCCATACGTCACCAAACCTTCCAAAGTCGCTGACAGCAAACCCATCCAGACAGTTGTGCAGCGCTACGGTTACAAGTCCGAAACAGCAAACTGCCCAATACGGCAAATAGACCAGAGCGGCCAATGCCATCATGGAAACGCCGATGGCGCCGATCACAATGAACATCAATGGAAAGCGGCCAACGCATTGCAGCCAGCCGAAATACACAACGGTGAATTCCAGAAACAGCAGCCACATTCCGCGAGTTACAAGAAACTCAGCCAGCTGCCGTCTGCTGCCAGATTTCTGTCCGTAAAACCAGGCGGAAACCCCGGCCAAAAACACAAACGTGGGTGCGCAGAAATGAGTAACCCATCGCGTGAAGAACAGTAGTGGAGTTGTGGTTTGCAGGTCTTCCGGCGCAAGACGAAGGTCACCAAAGAATTCGCGAGTATGGTCCAGGCACATAAATACCATAACTAACCCACGAAGAGCGTCCACACACTCGAGTCGCTGTCGAACGTTCTTCTGAACACTGATGCTTCCGGGCGGACATTCGGAAATTGCGGTGTGCATTAAAGCGGCATTAACTTCGCGAGGGCAAGACACAGGTGCGACACCAGTAGTGCTGCGTATCTTCTATCAGTCTGAAAAATTCCTGCAACTCAACCGGTTTGACGATATAGCTGTTCGTACCCAGCCGATAGCAATCCAGGACGTCGCCTTCGTCGCTGGATGTTGTCATCACAATCACCGGAATGTATCCAAGATTGGCATCCATTCGCAGTTCGCCCAAAACCTGTCGGCCGTCTTTTCGCGGCATATTCAGGTCGAGAAAAATCAGATCCGGACGTTGCCAACTGGAAAACTCGCCCTCACGGCGCAGCATAGCCAGCGCTTCAACGCCATCACGAGCGTGGCTGACGTGACTTTTAAAACTACTGTTTGCGAAGGCCAGCTTTGCCAATTCAGCATCGGACGGACTGTCTTCGACCAGCAATATGCGGAATTCTGCGTTCGGAGTCATTGCTCGTTTCGATCACTATGACGCCACAGGAATTTTGGCGTCAATTGGCTTCGCTGGAAATCTTGTTGTGGTTAATTTTCGGGCGGCAGAATCGGAAGGGTGATCTTAAATACTGAACCGGATGTTGCCGAACCGTCAGCGTAAACCAGTTGAATTCGCCCACCATGTCGTTCGATGATGCGTCGGCAAATAGCCAATCCGATTCCTGTGCCGGAATACTCTTCTCGTGTGTGCAGACGTTTGAAGATGATAAACACCTGCTCGGCAAATTCGCGAGCAATTCCGATTCCATTGTCAGCCACATAGATATTCCAGTTACTGCCCGCCGGTTCTGCCCATATTCGCACATGCGGAGCCTGTTTTTCGCGATATTTCACCGCGTTGCCGATCAAATTTTGAAACACTCGCACCATTTGCCCCAGATCGATAGCAAGTTCCGGCAACTCGCTGACATCAATTGTTGCTCCCGCTTCGTCAATTGCAGAATGCAGCAATGCACACGCTTCTTCGACGGCTGTGCCAACGCTTTGCAGCTTGAAGGCTCTGCCACGACGTGCGACTCTTGAATACTCCAGCAAGTCGTTGATAAGTGACTGCATTCGCTTGCCACCGTCAACAACCATGTTGAGATATTTCTTACCGGTCTCATCCAGTGATGCTTTATGGTCCAGTTCCAGCAATTGGCAAAAACCGACAATCGTTCGTAGAGGTTCCTGAAGATCATGTGAAGCGATATAGGCAAACTGTTCGAGTTCCTGATTGCTTTGTTCCAGAGCCAACGTGCGTAACTTGAGTTGTTCTTCGTACTGTTTCAGTTCAGAAACGTCGCGGCCTTCGGGAATCAGATACAGAACTTCACCCGCATCATTCAGTACAGGCTTCAGAGAAAAATCGATGTAGATAATGCTTCCGTCGGGCGACAGATGAGTCGCTTCAAACCGGTCGAATTCACCGGCCGCCGCCTTACGGACGGCCTGCCGAAGTCGTTCCTGCTGTTCGGGGGAATGTGTCCACCAGATGGTGTCCCAGAATTTTCGGCCAAGCACTTCACTGGCATCGATACCAGCCCCATGCAACGACGCCCGGTTGGCATCAACCAACGTTCCGTCGGGTGACATCAGACCAATAAACTGAAACGTCTGATTGAAAATGCCACGAAATCGAGCTTCGCTCTCGGCAAGTGCCTGTTGAGTCTCACGAAGTTCCGTAATGTCGACATGAACTCCGATAAACCTTCCCGGCTGTCCCGCCTCATTCCTGAACAGCATGCCACGCGACAGGATCCAGCGATAGCCGCCGCTTACGGTTCGCAGACGAAACGACACTTTATATTTATCAGTTCGACCCTCAATGTAGTCCCAGACTTTTTTCTGAGCCAGCGGAAGATCATCAGAATGCACGGCCCGTTCCCAGTCGTCGAAGCTGGTCCAGGGATTAGACATGTCGCCGCCAATCTGATGCATGAGTTCGGGCGAAACCTCCAGATCGTTTGTCTCAATGTTCCAGTCCCACATGCCGACATTGCCGCCGATAAGGGCCTGTTGCAGCTTTAGCTTCGTGCTGGCAAGTGTGTCCTGTGTTAAACGTCGCTCGTGTACGTCCTGAATCGACCCCGCCATTCGAATCGGTTCGCCGGTTTCGTCCCAGGTTGCCTGGCCGCGTCCTCGAAACCAACGATAGCCCGCATACTGCGTCAGCAATCGATACTCTTCATCATGCGGCGAACGTGATCGCAGATGATCGTTCAGTGACTTCAGCACTCGATGTCGATCATCCCTGTGCAGTCGATCGGTGAAACTGTTCAACTGATCCGGAAAGTCGTCTCCCTTCGAATATCCCAAGAGTTCGCGGAATCGAGGCGCATACCAGACTTTATTACTTTGCACATGCCAGTCCCAAAGGCCATCGTTGGTACCGCGAACCGCCAGTTCAAATCGTTCCTTCGATTGCGTGAGCTGCTGTTCAGCTTCCTTCAGGTTAGTAATGTCGCGAGCAAGTCCGAACGTGCCGACAATCATTCCGTCTGCATCTCGCAGAGGCATTTTCGTCGCCAGAACCCAACGCTTCCGGCTGTCTGACTTTCTTACAATTTCTTCTTCTTTGCCAATTATTGGTTTGCCGGTTTCCATAATCTGATGTTCGTCCGCCAGCGCTTCCACCGCCAGATTATTCCCCCAGACGTCCGCATCTGTCAGTCCAGTCATTTCTTCAGGCAAGGCAAAACCTGCGTCGGCCGCCATGGCTGGATTGACACGTAGAAACCGACACTGATCATCCTTAAAGAAAACCGCGTCGGGAATATTTTCAATCAGGCTGCTGAACAACTGCTGCTCGCGTACATACTGCGAATGCAGGTTTTGCAATTCGTCAATTTTGTCCTTCAGATTTTTTTCAGCGAGCTTTTGCTGAGTAATGTCGCGAGACAACCCAAACGTGCCAACGATATTCTGATCTGCATCGCGCAGTGGCATCTTTGTTGACAGTACCCAATGGTACTGGCCGTCCTGCCATTGTTCGTATTCTTCCTTGTTGATAATCGGTTGGCCGGTTTCGATGATGTGCCGTTCATCAGCACGATATTCATCTGCTTCCGATTCGGGAAAAAAGTCGTGGTCCGATTTCCCGATTGCCTGATCAGGAGACTCAAGCTTAAAGATATCCGCGGTCTTCTGGTTACAGCGAATAAAGCGTGACTGAAGGTCTTTGAAGTAAATTGAATCCGGGATATTGTCCGCCAGCATCTTCAGCAGATCTCGTTCTCGGAGAAGCTCTTCTTTGGCATCGTGTAGACACTGCTGTAGGTCGCCAGACACATCGCTATGCCGCAACAGCGACCATGATATTACCCCTATCACCAACATCAGCGCCGTGGCGCAAATGATTCCGGCCAACATCGAAACAAAAGTAGTTGACTCACCCTGGTTCCAGAATTTCAAAAAATGCAGCAGTCCGCACACACCAGCCATGGCGGCAAACAAGCGAACCTGAGTAGCAGACAGTGCGGTCGTCGAATGGCGATACAGCAGCACCGACATGGCCACCAATGAACCGAACGTCGCCACGTCAGCGCATCCCGCAACAAACCCGTTGCCCGCGGCGAGCACCGGGAAGTGAAGCTGCGTGAAAAACCCAAGTGGCCATAAATAATCCACACCGCACCTCTTGCAAAATTTGCGTTGAAGTCCGCTGATGGTGACGTATTGGCACAACCAATGCAATTGTGCATCTGCGATTCCGGCAAATGTCTCCATCAACGAAAATTATGATGCATGGTGATTTACGTTTCGATGGCCACGCCGTAACATCGACATCAGCGTAGCGTCAATTCCCTCCGGTGATTCAGCTCAAACTCGGAGTCTTCTATGACAAGTGAATCTTCGCTAAAGCTGCTGCTTGTGGAAGACAGCCCAGCGGATGCGGGCTTGATTCAGGCAAATCTCAGGATCGGCTTGGGCACGGTCGATGTCCATCGGGTCGACCGCCTGTCGACCGCCTGTCTGCCGCCGTCGAGGTTCTGGCCAGAGACGTGTTTTCCGTTATCCTGCTGGATCTGAATCTTCCTGATAGCTCGGGTATCGACACCTTCCATCGCCTTTCTGCTTCGTCTGATGGAACGCCGATTGTTGTCCTGAGCGGAATGGAAGACAGCGAAACCGCCATTGCCGCTGTCAGTTTCGGTGCAGACGATTACGTCCAGAAAAATCACTACGAAGCTCATACACTCGCACGCAGCGTTCGCTTTGCCATCGAACGCAGCACACGTCGAGCGACTGAGCATGAACTGACAATCATTCGCAACGAACTCAAAGTTGCACAAAGCGTTCAGGATCGACTTTATCCTAAAACCGATCCGCACATCGCCGGACTCGACAGCGCGTCCGGAATCCGATCTGCCGGAATGGGATGCGGCGACTACTATGACTTTATAGCCCTTAACGATGGGCGGCACATTTTTGTCGTGGGTGATGTGGCCGGCCATGGCATGGGGTCCGCCATTGTTATGGCAGAAACCCGAGCCTGCCTGAGAACTCTAACAGACATTAACATTGACGTGCAGTTGATGCTGCCCACGATGAACCGGCTGATTTTCGCGGGCACTTCCGAAGGGATGTTTGTCACTTTGCTGCTGGTTATCTTTGATCCGTTTTCGAATACGTTTGAATACTTCAACGCGGGACATCCTGGCTGGATCGTGCGTCGGGACGGTCGAGATCAATTAACAACCCACCACATCCCTCTTGGCCTGATGAGTCATATTGCGCCTTCCAACAGTGACAGGTTTACGCTTTCATCAGGCGATATTTTGGTTATTCCAACTGATGGCATTCCGGAATCGGAAAGGGGTGATGAAATTTTCGGCTCCAAACGTATGCTGGAATGCATCGAAACGAACCGAGATCTGCCGGCCTGCGAAATCGTCGACCGACTGTTTAACGCCGCAGTTGAATTTTCAGAAAACGAATGCCAGAGCGACGATATGACACTTGTCATCGTCAAGGCTGATTGAACATTGCCGTCCAACGGAACTGAGGGGGCCAACTGCTGTGCCAATTGGTCGTTAATCGCTTGTCGACACGCAGCCAATTGAAGCTCAGTCGGGCGGCAGCCATCGTCGAACGCAGCCGATCACTCGCAATCGATGAAGCCTGCAAGCGAGGTTCTTCCAATACACCTGTCATGTTAGTTCTCCTGTGAAACGAAAAAAGCCGGACGGCAGCCCACGCGGGGAGACCGTCCGGCCAAGATGAAACTTCAGTTTTTAAAACGGTCCTCAGTTGTTCAATACTTCGCGATTCACTCGGCGACGAGTCTTCTGCGAGTCGTTGGGTTGCGTATAGATGCCTGCACGACTGGCCGACAGACACCGACCGCTGGCCCAGACACGCAGTTGCCCGACCGATTCTGCCGCCGTCACAGCCACCGGGACCACGTTTTGTGATGCCTGGCTCAGGGGCAGATCCAGCAGGGCCGCCAGTCGACAGCACGACTTAATTTCGGCCCCGGTCCAGTTCGTATCATCCGGAATGCTCTGGGTAGGATCGATTTCGTAGAGGTCACGATAGATGTTCCAGATCGCATCCTTGAGGACTGGGGATTTCGGGGCATAGTGACGCTGACAGACCTTCAAAACCCAAATACCTATTCCATGGCTCAAACAAAGGCCGCGTCTTGCTCAGGAGGAATACACCACATGGATTCAGCCAGGGCTTCAACTCGTCTTTCTGGACGCGTCGAATTGTGTTCGTGGAAATCGAATCGACAACGTTCATCGCGACTAATTGGTCGGCCAGAAGTTGAAACTTCCACCGCGAACGTCCATCCAGTGGTGTCGAGCAGGCAATGTTGGTCAGTTGGGCCTCCTTTCCGCCGTCGAGAATGGTCGGTGTCGGAGATGTCGTTCGTTGCTTCCGTGCAAGTAAGCTTAAGGGACCGCGTTCGGCGGCCTGCTTTCGTCAATTTTCCAGAGACCGCATTCTGGTGCAAAGTGCCTCGGCAATCCCTTAATCAGACTAAGCTGGTTCGTGGTCACTTTTATCGCACTTGAACATTGCATTGGCACGTTGGACTTTCCAAACAGCAATCTTGAGCTTGCCGCGTTTGCCTTTGGCAACCTCAGTGAACGCTTCGCGGTCTTCGTCCGTTAACTTGATTCGATAGACTTTTCGATTCAGCATCGGGCCATCCTTGTTCCCCGAAAATCAGGGAGGATTCGAACGCACTCCTACACGGAGACTAAGCTGACACGCAATGCCAGGAGGGCTGCGTAATCGGACTGCGGGATTCTCAGTCGCTATTCGAATTGCTCGAATAGCAGCTTCAGGTCAAAGTGTTCCTCGTCGATTGGGCTGAGTTAGTGTACATTCGTGGCGAAGTCAAAGCCGATATTCAACGGCGACTTTTCCGGACGAAAGCGTGATCGCGATTCAGTAAAGTTCAGTACATGAACGCCCGCAAGTATCAAAGAGTCAACTCATGAATCTCAACGCACTACCGCTAGCAGCGCTCACCATTGTGACGTTGTTTACCAATATTTGCGCTGCCAATGATGGCTTACAGCCATGGAAGGACAATGCGTGGTACTGGAGTTTTTACGAAAAACCTGTGCTGCTGTTGGGCGGCAGCGATGATGACAACCTGTTTCAGTGGCCCGAGGAGAAACTTCTGCTGCAACTTGACCGCTTGGCCGAAGCTGGTGGCAATGTTATTCGCAACACCATGAGCGACCGGAAGGACTTCGACTTCGAGGTGTATCCGTTTATACAACTCGACAACGGCAAGTACGACCTGAATCGATGGAACGACGAATACTGGACTCGATTCGAACGGATGCTAAGCGAGACGGCCAAACGCAACATCTTTGTGCAGATCGAAATCTGGGACCGCTTCGACTATGTCGATCAGAAGGGTCCCGATCGCTGGCAGATTCATCCGTACAACCCACGTAACAATGTGAACTATACGTATGAAGAATCGGGATTCGCTAAGCGGTATCCGGACCATCCAGGAGCCAACAAGCAGCCGTTCTTCTTTACAACTCCGCAACAACGTAACAATGTTGTTGTGCTTAAGTACCAGCAGCAGTTTGTTAACAAGCTGCTGGATCATTCGCTGAAGTATGGTCACGTGTTGTATTGCATGGACAATGAAACCAATGGCGAAGAGGAGTGGAGCCGTTACTGGGCTCAGTTTGTCAAACAACGAGCGGCCCAGAAGAACAAGACGATCTACGTCACCGAGATGTGGGATGACTGGAACCTCGCGGCAGAGCGGCACAAGCGAACCTTCGATCATCCCAAGCTGTATGACTTCGTCGACGTGTCGCAGAACAACCACAACACAGGACAGAAGCATTGGGACAATTTCCTGCATGTGCGGAAATACCTGGCAGGCCAGCCGCGTCCGATGAACACGACGAAGACCTACGGAGCGACCGGCAACAAGTTCGGGCATAACGATCAGGATGCGATCGAACGATTCTGGCGGCACTTACTGGCCGGAGCCGCTTCCATTCGCTTTCACCGGCCGGATTCCGGACTGGGTCTTAACGACAAAGCGGTTGCCTGCATCAAAGCGGCCCGCAAACTGGAAGCTTTGATTCCGCTGTGGTCAGTCGAACCCGCCGCCGAATTGCTTTCTGGACGGGACGCGAATGAAGCGTACGTTGCGGCTGACAAAGGGGAATCGTATGCCGTGTATCTTCCCGTCGGCGGCGAAGTGAAACTGGACCTGTCGGCGGCGAAACGGTCGTTCACGGTTCACTGGATCAACATCAACACCGGCGAATTCGGCGCGCAGGAAAAAATCACCGGCGGGAGCAGTGTCAAGCTTTCAGCGCCCAGTTCCGATAACTGGGCCGCCGCAATCGTTTTTTCGTAAGAGGCTCCACATTTACCGCTGGCAAAACACTTCCTATTCTTACCGAATGCGGCAATCGATCTCAGTTCAACCTACAGTTTTGAGGCTGGTTATGACGTTGCGAATCATTCTTCTGTCTGGCCTGACACTCTGTATCGCGTCGATCGCCGTCGCGGCGGAAGTCGGAACGGCTCCGATTTCATTGCACCCGGAGAACCAGCATTACTTCCAGTGGCGCGGCAAACCCACAATTTTGGTGACGTCCGGTGAACACTATGGCTCTTTGCTGAACTTGGACTTTGACTAGGTTAAATATTTTGATGAGCTGCAGTCTCATGGCTTGAATCACACACGTGTTTTCGCGGGAGCCTATCGCGAAAGCGTTGGCGCATTCGGGATTACCGAAAACACGTTAGCTCCGAAGCCGGGACGCTACATCAGTCCAGGGGCCAGAAGCAGCGAACCGGGTTACGCTGCGGGTGGTCGTAAATTCGATTTAACGAAATTGGATTCCGCATGGTTCGAACGCGTGAAGGATTTGTTGCGGCAGGCGAGTGACCGCGGCATCGTCGTGGAGCTTGCGCTGTTTTGCCCGATGTGCGACGATCAGACGTGGGACATCTGCCCGATGAACTCCGTCAATAACGTCAACGGCATCGGTGCGGTGGCACGAAACGAAGCCTTCACTTTGAAACACAACAACCTGCTGGACATTCAGATCGCGACCACGCGAGGAATTGTGCAGGAACTCAAGCAGTTCGATAATCTGTACTCCGAAGTTTGTAACCAACCTTACTTCGGAGGCGTGACCATGGAATGGCAGCATCGCATGGTCGACTAGATCGTGGGCACGGAAAAAGACTTTCCTCAGCGACATCTGATTTCCATGAACATCGCCCACGGTCGCAGCAAAGTGGAGCAGCCTTATCCGGCCGTTTCTATCTTCAATTTTCATTACTGCGTGCCGCCCGACACCGTCGCGATGAACTACGGACTGAACAAAGTGATCGGTGAAAATGAAACTGGTTTTCGAGGTTCCGCAGACGTGTTGTATCGCACAGAAGCTTGGGGTTTCCTGCTCGCTGGCGGAGCTCTGTACAACAATCTCGACTACTCCTTCACCGCGAATCATCCAGCTGGCACGTTACGAGATTACAAGTCGCCCGGGGGAGGCAGCGTTGAACTGAGGGATCAACTGGGAATTCTAAAACGCTTTCTGCATAGCTTTGATTTCACGCGCATGCAGCCGGACGTTTCTGTCGTTCGCAGTGTCGAATCGAAACTCACGACATATACGCTTGCGGAACCGGGCAAAGCGTACGCCATGTAACTTCACATTTCGCTTCCGAGCAAACCCAAGGGTCTGCAGTCGCTTTTGAGGGAAGACATTGAAGTCTTGGAGACGATTGATTTGCCGGCCGGCACGTGGCACGCAGAATGGCTGGACACGAAAACCGGGGAAACAACCCAACACGAATCCTTTCAACACGACGGTGGCGGCAGACCAGTCAAATCTGCGAAATTTTCCAACGACATCGCATTACGGCTAATAACGCAAGACTGACCGATGCTCATTCGCAGCCCCACTGCGTTTCGACGTCCTGGCGTACACGCCGGAGGCTTTGACGACTTAATCTTTGGAGCTTCGATGTCGTCGTTGATTCGGAGTGCGGTCACCGCAGCACTGAGATTCAATTGTCGATGAGGTGAACCTTAGTGATCGTGAGGTCTCGAACGTATACTGCTCCGGCCGCGATCGTTTGGAGAATGAGGTTGCGTTTAGTAAACACAAAATCATGGCTCGCTCATTCTACTTGTCCAAAAGGTATCCCTTGTGTTGTAGCGGGTGCATGGACGAGATATCATGAGCGGCATCGTGACGAACGATATTTAAGAAAAATATCCTGAAGTACCTCCCTGCCTTCCAGACAATTCCCGCCACAGCCAACCCACCTTGGAGAATCGCCATGCCCGCATTTCCCACCCGCCGCTCGTTCCTAAAGTCGGCCAGTGTGGCTGCCGCGGCGGTCAGTCTGAACGCCCTTTCCTACTCGCGAGTTTATGGAGCAAACAGTCGCATGAGGATCGCCAGTGTCGGAACAGGCGGTAAAGGCTGGAGCGATTTGAACGGTGTCGCGGCAAGTGCGGATGTGGATGTGGTCGGGCTGTGTGACATCGATAGCTCCGTCAAACATCTTGGTCAAGCTGCTGAGAAGTACCCCTCGGCGAGACTCTACGCCGATTGGCGAAAGCTGCTCGATGAATCCAACGACGTTCAGGGTGTGTTGGTGTCAACGCCCGATTTCATGCACGCGCCGATTTCGATGGCTGCCATGCACCTGGGAAAACATGTGTTCTGCCAGAAGCCACTAGCGCACAGCGTCTACGAAGTCCGACAAATGCGAACGGCCGCCGCAAAATACAATTTGACGACGCAGATGTGCAACCAGATTCAATCACATTCCGCCTATCGCACGGCGGTGCACATGGTGCATACCGGCATGATTGGAAAGGTCAAAGAAGTCCATTCGTGGCAAGGTGGACAACCGTCCTGGCCAAGAAACATCCCAAGACCGCAAGGCAGCGATCCTGTACCTGCCAATGTCCGCTGGGACCTTTGGCAAGGCGTTGCTCTCGAGCGACCCTTCAAAATTGGCATGTACCACCCCTTCAACTGGCGCGGCTGGCAAGCCTACGGCACAGGACAACTTGGCGATTTCGGCTGCCACATTTTGGATCCTGTGTTTAAATCGCTTAAGCTCACTTCACCAACGAAACTCACGGTGCAAGCCCCGGCTTTGCTGCCGGAGTCCTGGACCGATCGCGCGACGGTGCGTTACGAGTTCCCCGGAACCGAGTATACGCTCAATCCCACGCTGCCCGTCACGTGGTACGACGCGGCGGGGGCGTTGCCGCCACGCGAGCAGCTGGGGGATGTTCCCGCAGATTATCAACTGCCAGTCGCAGGCTCGGTGCTCGTCGGAGAGATGGGTTCGATGGTCATTCCGCACGTGGCGATGCCCACGATTTTCCCAGAGGCGAAATTCCCTGCGAAGGAATTGCCCGTCATCGAATCCGTTGACCACTACGCGCAGTGGGCGGATGCCTGCCTGGGCAAGGGGGACACCACATCCCACTTCGATTACGCCGGTCCGTTGACCGAGACCGTGTTGCTGGGAACAATCGGAATTCGATTTCCAGACCAAGAGCTTACTTGGGATGCCAAGGCGCTCAAGATTACCAACCATGCGGAAGCTCAAGAGTGGATCACCAAGCCTTACCGAAAAGGCTGGGAACCAACTTGGGTATAGCAGGAACGAGCGGAGCTCTCTACGGAGCGAAAGTCGCAAAGACTTTCGCTGATTCGCTGAGGAACAGTCACGAAACAATAGCCGACTCTTGAGTGAAGTTCCGTAGATTTAGTGGGAGAGGTCCCACCGATTCACCTCAATCAGAGTCGCGAGGGCCACTCGGGTAGCACGGATTGCGGTTCAGACTAACGACGTCGCTTTAGCGATGTGTGAAGTTCCGTAGATTTAGTGGGCGCGGGTTAAGGTTATTTGAGACAGGTATTTTGTCTCGAAAAATGTTGTGTGAGGATTTGCCTTCGTCGGAGCCGGTCGTCGTTCACTCACTTGCTGCCGTGAATGATGGCCGGCGGAGACGAATGCAAATCCGGTTTCATGCCTTTGTGGGTGGGGTTCGAGTGAACTCTGTTTCCGTCATCCCTGCTGTTCGAACTGTTCCGGACTTATTCCGCCTAGAGCCGAATGACGCCGAACGCGATTATAAAACACTTCGATGTACTCGAAGAGGCTTGCACGAGCTTCGGCCTGATCCGCGTAGTCGCACTGATGCACAAGCTCCTTCTTCAGCGTCGCGAAAAAACTCTCCGCCACGGCGTTGTCCCAGCAGTTCCCTTTGCGACTCATGCTGCAATCGATGCCGTTGCGACGCAGCGCCAACCGAAAGGCCTGACTGCAATACTGACTCCCACGATCCGAATGATGAAGCAGACCATCCACGTTGCCACGACGGCCCAACGCCATTTCCAGGGCCGACAAAAACACGTCCGTCGACATCGTCACATCCATCGACCAGCCCACGACTTTCCGCGAATAAAGATCGATGATGGCAACCAGATAAAGCCATCCTGTTTTCGTGGGAATGTACGTCAGGTCGGACACCCAGACTTCATTCGGCTGATCACGCTCAAACTCCCTATTTAAAGTGTTTTCGGCCACGGCAAGGTCATGATTGGAGTCCGTTGTTGTCACGCGAAAACGACGATGAATCGACGACGAAACACCTTCTACCTGCATCAGTTTCGCAACCGTCGTTTCGCAGATTTCGTGACCCCGAGCGACCAGTTCCAAGTGCATGCGAGGACTTCCGTAAACATCTTTGTGATCCTCGGAATGAATCTGTTTGATCTCCGAAACAACTTCCGCCTGTTGCATACAGCGAACACTCACCGGACGATTTCGCCACGCATAAAATCCACTCCGACGAACTTCCAACACTTCGCACATTAAAGTAATCGGCCATTCTTCGCGGTGATCGTCGATGAACTGAAATCTCAGTTCTTTTCGTTGGCGAAGAAGGCCGTCGGCCAGGTGGCCCGGAGCGATTGCTCGCCCCGGGCTCCCACAGATCCGTACGTGCCCGCATTAGAGCATACGGCTCCTCACATCAGACGTTCGCCTCGCGGTTGCCGACGACCGAATGCA
>Ga0209491_10000952_pt1 | contig 57785 bp, 58 predicted proteins | sample BON02_FD_187213 | JGI IMG/M metagenome (GOLD analysis project Ga0209491, IMG submission 187213) | Freshwater microbial communities from Lake Bonney liftoff mats and glacier meltwater in Antarctica - BON-02 (SPAdes) (version 2) | ecosystem: Environmental > Aquatic > Freshwater > Ice > Glacier... | reverse complement strand
GCGACCGATGTGCGTAGCGCCACCAAGGAGCAGATCCAGTCGCTCGGCGCCAAGCCGATTTTCGTTGAATCGGTCGAAGGCATCGAGGGCGAAGGCTCCGGCGGCTATGCCACCGAGATGAGCGAGGAATATCAGAAGGCCCAGGCGGAACTGGTCTCTTCCCATATCGCCAAACAGGATATCGTCATTACGACTGCCCTGATCCCCGGACGCGCCGCGCCGCGACTGATTTCGGACGCGCAGATTGCGACGATGCGGACCGGCAGCGTGATTGTCGATCTGGCGGCGGAACAAGGCGGCAATGTTGAAGGCGCTGTTGCCGGCAAAGTGGTCGTGAGACATGGCGTCAAGATCATCGGTGCGAGCAATATCGCGGCGATGATGGCAGCCGACAGTTCGGCGCTGTTTTCCCGCAATCTCTATAATTTCCTCAGCGCTTATTGGGATGAAGAGGCCAAGCGGCCGGTACTGCCCGATGATGATGAAGTGACGATTGGCATACGGCTTACCAAGGATGGTAAGGTTGTGAATGAGCGCCTTCTGGCGAACTAGGGGGTTAGCGATGGACTTTATATCAATTCTTTCAATCTTCGTGATGGCCTGTTTTGTCGGCTATTATGTCGTCTGGTCGGTGACCCCGGCCTTGCACACGCCGCTGATGGCGGTGACCAATGCGATCTCCTCGGTGATCATTGTCGGCGCGCTGATAGCGGCGGCGGCGGGATCGCAGGCGGATGGCGGGCAGGCGGCCAAGTGGCTGGGTCTGGTTGGCGTGGTGCTGGCGAGCGTGAATATTTTTGGCGGCTTTGCCGTGACCGAGCGGATGCTCGCGATGTACAAGAAGAGGGAGCGCAAATAATGGGTGCTTCTGTGCATAACGAGCCATGTCGCCCCAGCGCAGGCTGGGGCCTAAACCAAGGACGCCGTATCGCATCGAGATTGGGTTGGATCCCAGCCTTCGCTGGGATAACGGTTTTTGCCGCTTCTCCCGCGCTTGCCTCCTCTGGTGAACCGGTCAATCCCTGGGTTGCCACGGCCTATCTGATTGCAGGCATATTGTTCATTTTCGCATTGCGCGGCCTGTCGTCGCCGGAATCGAGCCGGAAGGGCAACCGTTTCGGCATGGCCGGGATGCTGATTGCCGTGGTCACGACGCTATGGACTCACAGCATTGCCAGCCTGCCGGAAATCGCCGTCGCTATCGCCATTGGTGGCGCGATCGGTTTTGTCACCGCGCGCCGCATTGCGATGACCGATATGCCGCAGCTGGTCGCCGCTTTCCACAGCCTCGTCGGCATGGCCGCTGTGCTGGTCGGGATCGCTGCCTATCTCAATCCCGGTGCCTTTGGCATTTTGGATGCAACCGGTGAAATATTGACGGTCAGCCGCGTCGAACTGGGCCTTGGTGTCGCCATTGGCGCGATTACCTTCTCCGGTTCGGTGATCGCTTTTCTGAAACTCAACGGCAATATGTCGGGCGCACCGATCATGTTGCCGCTGCGCCATGTCCTCAATCTGGGCGTGCTCGCCGGGATCATCGGATTGACCGCTTATTTTGCGATTGCGCCAACCATTGGCACAGGTCCGATATTCTGGACCATCGTCGGGCTCAGCTTCCTGATCGGGTTCCTGCTGATCATCCCGATCGGTGGCGCCGACATGCCGGTGGTGGTGTCGATGCTGAACAGCTATTCCGGCTGGGCGGCAGCGGCGATGGGCTTTACCCTTGGCAATACCGCAATGATCATCACCGGCGCTCTGGTTGGTTCGTCCGGGGCTATCCTGTCCTATATCATGTGCAAGGCGATGAATCGCAGCTTCATCAGTGTGATCGCTGGCGGATTTGGTACGGACAGCGGGCCGAGCGACGGCGCCGCCAAGACTGACCGGCCGTGGAAACGCGGTTCGGCTGAAGATGCGGCCTATATGATGAAGCAGGCCGAAAGCGTGATCATCATTCCCGGCTATGGCATGGCGGTGGCGCAGGCGCAGCATGCGTTGCGCGAAATGGGCGATATGCTGAAAGCAGAAGGCGTCAGCGTCAAATATGCGATCCACCCGGTCGCAGGCCGGATGCCGGGCCATATGAACGTGCTGCTGGCCGAGGCCAATGTGCCTTATGACGAAGTCTTCGAGCTCGAGGATATCAACAGCGAATTTGCCCAGGCGGATGTTGCGTTCATCATTGGCGCCAATGACGTGGTCAATCCGGCAGCGAAAACCGACAAAAGCTCGCCGATCTACGGCATGCCGGTGTTCGATGTCGAAAAGGCCAAGACGATATTCTTCGTCAAGCGCTCGATGGGCGGTGTCGGCTATGCCGGGGTCGACAATGAGGTCTTTTATATGGACCAGACAATGATGTTACTTTCCGATGCCAAGAAAATGTGCGAGGAAATCGTAAAGGCGCTCTAGACGCCGGCTTCGTATATTTCAGGGTATATTTCAGGGATTGTAACTTTAATGCGGAAAATTGGCCTGATTGGCGGCATGAGCTGGGTATCGACCGCCAGCTATTACACGCGGATCAACAGCGTAGTGCAAAAGCGGCTTGGCGGCTTTGCCAGCCCGCACATGCTGATCGAGAGCGTCAATTTCAGCGATTATGCCCGGTTGCAGTCGGATGATGACTGGGATGCCGCGGCTGGTCTGATGACCCGGGCAGCCAAAAGGCTGGAGCATAGCGGTGCAACCGCCGTGCTGATCTGCTCCAACGCGATGCACAAAATCTATGATCAGGTGCAACCGGAAGTGGGTGTGCCGATCCTTCACATTGCCGATTGTGTCGGCGACAAGATGATCGCTGACGGCATAAAGTCGGCGACTTTGATTGGTTCCCGCAATGTGATGACCGAGGGATTTTATCGCAAACGTCTGGTCGGCAAGGGGATTGTCCTGACCCCACCGGATGAAGAGCGGGTCGAGGAGATCGACCGGATCATCTATGAGGAGCTGATGTTCAATCAGGCCAAGCGCGAGTCCGAACGGACGATGAAAACCTATATCACCAATATCGCCAAGGGCGATGTCGAGGCGGTGGTGCTGGGCTCTACCGAACTGGACCTGATCATCGATACCAAGGCCAATATCCTGCCGATCTACGACAGTACCGAAATTCATGCCGACGCAGCGATCGAATGGGTATTGGCGGATGGCTGACGCCGTCAATTTACTGACATTCATGTCAATGCTCTTGGCAGCAACGGCATTTTCCGGCATTATCTCTATTTCTTGGAGGAGAGAGATATGATCCGCAGTTTAGACCTTGTTTCAGCCATTTGGAAACGTCGTCATCGTGGTGGGAAACCCGCCGGCAAGGAACGGCGGGCAGCGCGGGCTGGTTGCCTGTGCAATCGTCGCGACGCCGCCAGCGGGTTTCCCACCACGACCCCGAAGGGGCGGGCCGAGTTTGGCCCGGCGCAGCGTTGCTCGTCGGTCACAATGTATGACATTGCTCCCTCCTCACGCCTCGCGCCGAGCCAAACTCGGCTCCGTGCCGATGCTTCCAAATGGCTGAAACAAGGTCTTTTAGTTGCCACCGCGCTGTGCCTGAGCGCCCCGACACTCGCAAAAACTGTTACCGTCGAACCCGGCGCCGATGCCCAGGAACGGCTTCAGGAAGCCCTGATCCTCGCCGAACCGGGCGATGTTGTGGCACTAGGAGCCGGCCGCTTCGATCTGGTTGATGGCCTTTCGCTCGATGTTGATGGTGTCACCATCCGCGGCGCCGGCATGGACCAGACGGTGCTCAATTTTGCCGGGCAACTGGGCGCGGGCGAAGGGCTGCTGGTGACTTCGGACCATGTCGTGCTGCGCGATTTTGCGATCGAGGACAGCAAGGGCGACGGCATCAAATCAAAGGGCGCGGACAATATTGTCTATTATAAAATCCGGGTGGAATGGACTCGCGGGCCGCACGCCGAGAACGGTGCCTATGCGATCTATCCGGTCGAAAGCACCAATGTGCTGGTCGACAGCGTGACCACGATCGGTTCCTCCGATGCCGGAATTTATGTCGGCCAGTCGGAGAATATCATCGTCCGCAACAGCGTCGCGAAGTTCAACGTCGCCGGGATCGAGATCGAGAACAGCATCGGCGCCGACGTCTATAATAATATCGCGGTCAACAATACCGGCGGCATATTGGTGTTCGATCTGCCCAATATTCCGAAACAGGGTGGCCGCAATGTTCGGGTGTTCGACAATATCGTGGTCGATAATAACACCCCCAATTTCGCTCCGGCAGGCAATATTGTCGCGGAAGTGCCGACCGGCATGGGGATCATGGTGATGTCCCATTATGAGGTGGAAGTGTTTGAGAACCGGCTCGCTGAAAATGGCACCGGCAATATCTTGATCGTCTCCTATAGCAAGGAGCAGAATGACCCCAATTATAACCCGAAACCGATTGGCGTGCGGGTGTTTGAAAATGAACATGGTCGGGCAGGCTATAAGCCAGCTTTCCCCGGTGGTGACGAGCTGAAGACCGCTTTCGGCGGCGCGATTCCGCCGATTATCGAGGATGGCACGGGCGAGAATATCCTGATCGGAGATGATGTTCTGATCCTGTCGATGGGGCTGACCCGGTCCGGGCAATCGCTGACCGAAGCCAGGCCGTCACTGGTGGAGGGCGCCACCGAGCCCTTTGATGGCCGGCAGCTGAAACCGATCACCCTGCCGCAGGCGATGGAAGACGCGATCCAGTAAATGCGCTGGCTGGTTTCTGCGTGCGCGATACTGGTGCTGGCTTTTTCGGCCGGCGCGCGCGAGCCGGCGGGCGTCGCGGATGCGGTGATCCTGTCCGATGGCCTGCCGCGGCTGCTGTCAGACTATGGGTTTTTCAAGGACGCCTCTGGCTGGCAGCCGAATGACCGGGTGACGCCCTATCAGTTGAACACGCCATTGTTCACGGATTATGCCGAGAAATACCGGTTCATCTATGTACCGGAGGGGAAGCAGGCGAAGGCCAATGGCGACGGCTTGCTCGATTTCCCGGTCGGATCGGCGCTGATCAAGAGCTTTGGTTACGAGATGGATGGCAAGCCCCGGCTGCTCGAGACCAGGGTGCTGCTGCACCGCGCCGATGGCTGGCTCGCCTTGCCTTATGTGTGGAACGAGGATCAGACCGAGGCGCGGCTGAAAGTCGCCGGAGAGCGTATCCCCGTCACCTTCACCGATCCTTCGGGCAAGGAGCGCTCGATCAACTACGGCGTGCCGAACAAGAATCAGTGCAAGGAATGCCACGCGCTGTCCGGCGCGGTGACGCCGATTGGGCCGAAGGCGCGCAATCTGGCCCATGACGGGCAGCTTGCGGCATTTGCCCGGCTGGGTCTGATCGACCGGCAGCCGGAGGTCGACTATCGCGTGCCGGTCTGGGGCGAGACCAGCGCGCCGCTCAATGACCGGGCGCGCGGCTATCTCGACGTCAATTGCGCCCATTGTCACAATATCAATGGCTCGGCGAGCAACTCGGGTCTGTTCCTGACCTATGAGGAGACGATGCCGGTGCGTATCGGTATCAACAAACGTCCGGTAGCGGCGGGGCGGGGCAGCGGCACCCATGATTTCGACATTGCTCCCGGTGATCCGGATGGCAGTATCATGATCTACCGTCTGGACAGTCTCGAGCCGGGGATCAGCATGCCGGAAGTGGGGCGATCGATCGTCCATGAAGAGGGTGTGGCGCTGCTCAGTCAGTGGATTGCGGAGATGGAATGATTTGTTTATTTAACCTCAAGCGCCGGGCGCGGACATCCGTCCGCTTGGCTATCCTCGCATAAGCTCGCGCTTGCCTCCGCTATGCGTCGGTCTGATGTCCGATGTAGAGTTTGTTTTTCCGAGGCGCAGCCGAGGCAAGGCCGACCGGCCGCCGCGCCTTATGGCGCGAAAGCCAAGGGCGCGGATGTCCGCGCCCGGGGCTTGAGGTTAGAAAATAACCCTTATTTCGCCCGGGTCCAGTCCTGGCCCTGACAGAAAAACGCGATACAGCCCTTCATCTTCAGTTTGTTGGCCGATTGCAGGCTGACTTCCGAGCGATAGGTCTTGCCGGTTTTGGGATCATAGACCTTGCCGCGCCAGATATCATCGTCGGGGGTGAATCCGGTCAATATTGCCATGCCGAGCAGCGTGCGATCGCGCAATTTCTTGTCGGGATTGTTGATATCCTTCTGGCCGGCGCCATTCGGCGGGGTCACCAGATATTTGTAGATCCGGCCACAGACACTGGTGCCGCATTTGGAAATCTTGATGATCGCATCCCGTTCCTGGGTGATCCAGTCGCCGTGGATCGAACTGGCCGCCAGCGCCGGGGTGGCGAAGATCATGGCGGCGGGGATCAGGCCAGCGATTATTTTGCGGGGGGTAAGAATCGACATCGTCATGCTCCTGTGCGCTTAGCCGGTATTTCCAACTTTAGCCTATATAGTGTCAATCTTCGCTAGCGAATCCCTGGTTACCCCAATCTGAACGCGGCGGAACAATCGCCCTTCCTCGGCCCAGAAAATCACTGCCAGCGAGGCTATTCCGCAGACCAGGAAACCGGTGGCAATCGGCAGCACCGTGCCATCAAACTGCAGTCCGATCGCTGCGCCGATCGCGGCCGACAGGGAGGAGCGGGCAAAATTCTGGAAGGAAGAGGCAACGCCGGCGATCTTGCCGAAGGGCTGCATCGCGATCGAACTGAAATTGGCGCCGGTCAGGCCGACCATGGCCATGGATGGCACCAGCAGAGCGGTGAAGGTCCAGATATTGATGCCGCCGGTCATCGCGAGGATGAAGTGGATGATCGAGACCAGGATGAAGACAATCAGCGCCGATTGCGAGACCCGCCGCGCGCCAAAGCGCACGACGATCCGGCTATTGGCGAAATTGCCGACCGACATGGCGGCGGCGTTGAGCGCGAAGACAAAGACGAAAATATCGCCGGCTCCGAATATGTCGAAAAATATCTGCTGTGCCGAAGCGATATAGGCGAACAAGGGCGCCATCATCAGGCCGCTCGCCAAGACATGGCCAAAGCTGTTGCGGTTGAAAATGACCTGATACCATGCCGAGCCGATCGACCGCGGATGGATCGGCGTCTTGTCTTCCGGGTGCAGCGTCTCGGGCAGTCTTATCAATACCCAGAGGAAAACCGCCAGTCCGGCTGCCGCGAGAACGACAAATATCCCTTTCCACGGAGCCACCAGCAGAACCAGTTGCCCGAGCAGCGGCGCGGTGATCGGCACGATCATGAACACCATCATGATCGTCGACATCGATCGCGCCATCTCGTCGCCTTCATAGCGATCGCGGATGATGCTGTTGACCAGCACACCCATTGCCGAAGCGGCCAAGCCCTGAATGAAGCGGCCGATCAGCAGCAGCTCATAATCCCAGGCAAAGGCACATAATATGGCGAAGGCTACGTAGATCACGGTGCACACCAGCAACACCGGCTTTCGCCCAAAGCGGTCGGCGAGCGAACCATGAAGGATTGATCCGATCGCCATGCCGTAAATATAGGAGGTGATGACCCATTGCCGGTCATTGACCGATGGCAGGGCGAAGTCATCGGACATGAAACCCAGTCCGGGCAGCATGATGTCGATCGCCAGCGCGTTCAGAGCCATCAGGCTCGCCATCAGGAAGGTGAGTTCGAGACGGCCAATCGGGAAAGGGAGGGCTTTGCGTTGCACCGGTGGCCTATGGCAAGATCGGGGAGGTGTGGCTATAGCAGAAATGATAAGATTGGAGCCGATGCCGCGTTGTGAAATCTAGAGAAAATAATATGATGAAGCTATGGTTTCTGCAGTTCGTACTGCTTGCTCTGGCGCTGGCAGAAACCGGCGCTGCACGGGCGGAAACTGTGGTGGCAGAGCCGAGCTGCGCTTCCGCTTATGGTGATATATGGGGAGAGAGCGAACCGGATGTTGTCCGGCGTGCAATTGCTGGCGAACAGATAAAAAACCTGTCCGATTTTCTGCGCATGACCGACCGCCGGGCAGCGGGCGTGACAATCGTCAAAGGTGGTAATTTTGCCGGCTGGGATTTTGGTGGAACGTCCCTGGCCGGCCTCTGCTTTGAAGAGACCGATCTGGCGGGCGCGAATTTCGCCCATGCGTCAGCGCCTGGCATCGGCTTTATCAAGAGCGATCTGACCGACGCCGATATGACCGGTGCTGTCATGCCCGGCGTCCTCTTCCGCAACGCCGGTTTGAAAAATGTGATGGCCATGGGTGCCGATTTTTCAAATGGCCATTTTGATGGCGGCTGGTTTGACGGCAGCGTGGAAGGCTGGACTATCGAGGGCGCCGATATGACCGGCTTCGCTTTTGATTGCGGGATCACGGTGTCGGACGGCTGCCCGGTCTATCAGGGCGGGGCCGCGATCAGCGCCAGGGGAACGGATTTCTCCCACGCCAGCTTGCACAGTTTTGGCCTATATGATGTCGAACTGGCGGGCGCGGTTCTTGATCAAACGATCATCGGCCCAAGGCAATTGCCCTATTTGGCGAAGGCGGAATTTCGCGGTGATATCATATTGCGCGGCGGGGGCAGCGATGTGCAACTGATCGCCGAAGACGCGCAAATCCTGTTGGCCGAAAATGGCCAGCAGAAGGCGGTGGAGGCGCATCCGTCTTTCGATTGCGCCAAGGCGGCAAGCAAGGTCGAGCAGGAAATCTGCGGCGAATATGCCAGCGACCTGCGCGCGGTTGATCGTGATATCGCGGCGCTGTATCAGCGTGCCAAGGCTGCCAATTCCGGCGTCAGGGCCAGCCAGCTGGCCTGGTTCAAGCAGCGCAACCTTTGTGCTGCGGCGAAATATCCGTCGGATTGCATCCGGGAAAGCTATAGTCTGCGCAAGGGCCAGTTGCTTGGCCTGCTCGGCGAAAATGACTGGCTGGCGCGCGGAGAATCCGCTTTGTTCATCGATGATCTGCTGCCGCTCCCCGCCGCTTTTATCCGGTCGGATCTATACGCCAGAATCGCGCCGGTTCTGATCGGCGCTTCGATGACCGAGATATTGATCGAGCGCGCGGACGACGGGCTTTATGCGATCAAGGGCAGCGCGGTGGGCGCCAATGCCCATTTGTGCAGCATCTATGCCACGCATCTCTATTTCGACAAGCAATCGGGCTGGTATATTCCGGTATCGGAAGGAACGGCGATTCCGATTTTCCGGATTTTTGACGACCGGCTGGAAATATTTGCGAGCGGCCGGCCGGATTATGAAAAATATCCCGAGGCAGCGGATTTCATGAGTTGCGGCATGCGCGCCAGTTTTTCCGAGACGATCCGCATCAATGCCAGCGACGAGCTGATCGAAAGCTATCGGAAATCGCTGAACGAAGAGATGTAGTTCCTCCCCAAGCGCCGAAACAGGCGCTAGACTGAGACCATGTCCGATTCCACGCCCGATCTGCTGCAGCGCAAGATCATCCATATCGACATGGATGCGTTTTTTGCGAGTGTAGAACAGCGGGATTTTCCCGAATTGCGCGGCAAGCCGGTGGCGGTTGGCGGGTCATCCAAGCGCGGGGTGGTCGCGGCGGCTTCCTATGAAGCGCGCGAGTTCGGAGTGCGCTCGGCGATGCCTTCGGTCACCGCCAAACGCCGCTGCCCCGATCTGATTTTCGTCAAGCACCGGTTCGAGGTCTATCGTGAAGTCTCGCAGCAGATCCGCGCGATATTCCGCATGCACAGCGATCTGGTCGAACCTTTGTCGCTGGATGAAGCCTATATTGATGTCACCCAGGACAAGATGGGCATCGGCAATGCGACCCGGATTGCCGAGATGATCCGGGCCGAGATCAGGAAGCAGACAGGTCTGACTGCCAGCGCGGGTGTCAGCTATAATAAGTTTATTGCCAAGATTGCCTCGGACCAGAACAAGCCGGACGGGATTTGCGTGATCAAGCCGCATCAGGGAGCAGAATTTGTCGCCGGGCTGCCGGTGCGGCGCTTCTTTGGCGTTGGCCCGAAGACGGCGGAGCGGATGGCCAAGCTGGATATTCACACCGGCGCCGATCTGCGCGCACAATCGCAGGATTTTCTGCGCCAGCATTTCGGCAAATCCGCAGGCTATCTGTTCCGCGCCTCGCGCGGCGTCGATCATCGCGAGGTGCGCTCCAACCGGATTCGCAAGTCGGTTGGCGGTGAACGGACCTATGGCGATGATCTGGTCAGCGACAGCGATATGCACGACGCGTTCGAGCATATTATCGATATCGTCTGGAACAGCATCGAAAAATGCGAGGCGCGCGGGCGGACGGTGACGCTGAAAGCCAAATATGCCGATTTCCGGCAGGTGACGCGGTCGCATTCGGTCGATCATTATGTCGCGGACAAGAATGAATTCGCGCGCATCGGTCGGGAACTGCTGGCCAGCATCATGCCGGTGGAAAATGGCGTGCGGCTATTGGGTCTTACGCTTGCCAATCTGGAAGGCGCGGAAGATGCGGCGAGTTCGGATGAAAGCGAACATCAGCCCGCGTTTGAATTTTAGCGGCGCTCCCGGCGCGTCCGGCTGAGGTCAGAAGCTCATTTCATCGTAGATTTTGCTGACGTCGCCGTTCCATTCGCCATGATAGCGGTCGAGCAATTGCGCTGCCGGTGACTTGCCTTTGGCGACCACTTCGCGCAGCGGATCGAGAAAGCCGCTTTCATTGTCGCCGCTGGTGTTCAGGCGGTTGCGTGCGGTCAGGCCGGCCGACGATATGTCGAGGATTTCCCTGGCCAGGTCTTTCAACGTCTGACCATTGGGGATCGGTGTATCCAGTCCGAGCTTGGGCACCATATTGCGCAGCGCCTCGCGTTCTTCCATGCTCCAGCCCTTGACCCGGTCCCAGGCGGCATCGAGCGCGGTCTGGTCATAGAGCAGGCCGACCCAGAAAGCGGGCAGGGCGCAGATCCGGTTCCACGGACCACCATCGGCGCCGCGCATTTCGAGGAAGCTTTTCAGGCGCACTTCCGGGAAGGCGGTGGAGAGATGATCGGTCCAGTCGGACATGGTCGGTTTCTCGCCCGGCAGCACCGACAGATTTCCCTTGAGGAAGTCGCGGAAGCTGAGGCCGGCGGCGTCGATATATTTGCCGTCGCGGAACACGAAATACATCGGCACGTCGAGCATATATTCAGCATAGCGCTGATATCCGAAACCTTCCTCGAACACGAACGGCAGCATGCCGGTGCGGTGCGGATCGGTGTCGGACCAGATATGGCTGCGGAAGCTCTGATAGCCGTTGGGCTTGCCTTCGGTGAAGGGCGAATTGGCGAACAGGGCGGTGGCCAAAGGTTGCAGCGCCAGGCCGACGCGGAATTTCTTCACCATGTCGGCTTCGCTGGCATAGTCGAGATTGACCTGGATCGTGCAGGTGCGCAGCATCATGTCGAGCCCGAGATTGCCAACCCGCGGCATATTGTCGAGCATGATCTTGTAGCGGCCCTTGGGCATGATCGGTAATTCAGCGCGGGTCTTGTCCGGCCACATGCCCATGCCGAGGAAGCCGGTGCCGGTTTTCTCGCCAATCGCCTTGACCTGTTGCAAATGGCGGCCGGTTTCGTTGCAGGTCTCGTGCAGGGTTTCGAGCGGCGCTCCGGACAGTTCCAGCTGGCCGGCGGGCTCGAGGCTGATCGCGCCATCGCTGCCGGACATGGCGATGACCTTGCCGCCTTCTTCCACCGGCTTCCAGCCGAATTCCTGCATCGCGAGCAGCAGATCCTTTATGCCGCCCGGTTCGTCATAGCTGGGGGCGTGATGGTCGGTGGTCGAATAGACGAATTTCTCATGCTCGGTGCCGATCCGCCAGCGATCCTTGGGCTTTTCGCCCTGGGCCATGGGATCGATCAACTGGGTGATATTTTCAATCACTGGATCGTCGCTGCTGGAAATCTGTCTGGTGCTCATAATCCGGCCTTAGGAAATGATCAGCGGCTGGGCCACTGAAAAAAAGCTGTTCCGCTGAAAGCTTTTGTTACTTGTCATAGCAGCCAGCGGACGGCGACAAAGCCGCCGACGAACAATATGCCGACGACGGTGGTGGCCAGGGTGAAATTCCTGTCGATCCATAATTTCATCGGCGGCCCGAAATAGCGGAGCAGCGCGGCGACCAGAAAAAACCGGGCAGAACGGGCGATAATGGCGGCGCCGACCAGGATATGCAGCGGCATGGCGGTGCTGCCAGCGGCGATGGTGATTACCTTGAACGGCAGCGGGGTGAAACCGGCCAGCAAGACCACGATCCAGCCCTGCTCGTTGAAGCTATTGGCAAAAAGATCGAATTTTTCCGTGGCCCCGTAAAATTCCAGAATCGGCAGGCCCACCGTCTTGAAGAAAAAATAGCCGATGGCATAGCCGAGCAGCGAGCCGAGCACCGAGGCAATGGTGCAGATCAGGGCGTACCAATAGGCGCGTTCCGGCTTTGCCAGACACATGGGTGCGAGCATGACGTCCGGCGGGATCGGGAAGAAGCTGGATTCGGCAAAGCTGATGCCGGTCAGCCATTTCGGGGCCTGCGGATGCGCTGCCTTGCCGAGCATCCATTCATAGAGGCGTTTGAGCATATTTGTTAAACCTCAAGAGCCGGGCGCGCGGTCGCGCTTGCCTCGCTTCGCTCGGTTTGCTGGCAATGATACCGAGCGAAGCGAGGCAAGGCCGACTGGCCGCCGCGCCTTATTGGCGCGATAGCCAAGGGCGCGGATGCGTGCGCCTGGCGCGTGCAGTTCAAGAAATCCATCATCTAGTGACCGGGCGAGCCGGTGATGTCTTCGAGCAATTCCCTGGGTGTTTCGCGGCCATGGTCTTTGCCGGCGGCACGATTGCCTTTGGCCAGGGCGAAGACGACGCCGGACAGCGCCAGCAGAGCGACGATATTGGGCAGGGTCATCACCGCGTTGGAAATGTCTCCCAGACGCCAGATCAGTTCGAGCGGCGCGAACGAGCCGACGAATATCACCAGACACCAAAGCACCCGCCAGGCGAAATGCAGCCGGTTTTCCCCCTTCAGGGTCGATCCGGGGGTCAGGTCATAGAGATAGGTGATCGCCCGCTCGCCATAATAGCTCCAGGTGAGCAGGGTGGTGAAGACGAACAGGATCAGCGCCACCGACGCGATCAATGTCCCGATCGGAATGCCGAATATGAGGAAGGGAAAGGCTGCGGCAAAAGCGCCGGAGGTCATGGCAAAGCCGTTCAGGTCGGATTGCCAGGCATGTTTTACCACCTCGGCGGTGCCGTCGGCCAATGTATGGGTGAAACTGCCTTCGACGGTGATCATGACCAATGCGGTCATCGTGCAGATCACCACCGTGTCGATGAACGTGCCCATCATGGCAAAGCGGCCCTGTGCTGCGGGATCATTGGTTCGCGCGACCGCGTGAGCGATCGGGGTTGATCCCTGACCTGCTTCGTTGGAGAACAGGCCGCGGGCAACGCCGGCGCGAATGGCGATGATTATCGCGGCGCCGAGAAAGCCGCCGCTGGCCGATTGCGCGTTGAAGGCGCCGCCGAAAATGCGACCGAAGGTTTCCGGCAGGTCGTAGAAATTGATGATGATCGCGATCGCCGCCATCAGCAGATAGGCTCCGGCCATCCACGGCACGATGGTCTCGGCGACCCGGCCAATCGACTTGATGCCGCCAATGATGACGATGAATACCGCCACCGCTGCGACGGCGCCTCCGATCCATTCCTCGACGCCAAACAGTTCATTGGCGCTGTCGCCGAGGCTGTTGGCCTGAATGCCGTTGCCGGTGACCAGCGCGGAAAAGAGCGTGCCGAGACAGAATAATATGGCGAGCCAGGTCCATTTCGGGCCGAGGCCGATGGTGATATAGGACATGGGTCCGCCGCGATAGGTGCCGTCTTCGGCCTGCTCCCGGAAGCGCACGGCCAGCGAGCCTTCGGCAAAAGCCAGCGCCATGCCGAACAGGGCGGTCACCCACATCCAGAAAATGGCGCCGGGTCCGCCGAGGGTGATGGCGGTGGCGACGCCGGCAAGATTGCCGGTGCCAACCTGACCGGAGAGTGCCGTGGAGAGAGCGGCAAAAGGCGAAATCTCGCCCTTGCCTTCGCCTGACGATTTTTTGAACAGGCCGGCAAGAGCAGGAAACAGGCGGAGCAAAGGATAGCCGCGCAGGCCAATCATGAAATAGACGCCCGCACCGAGCAGGATTACAACCATCGGCGGTATCGGCAGTATTTCGGTTCCTTCCCAGGTGCCACCCCAGATGAAATCCGAAATATTGGTGATCGGCACAATCGCTGCCTCAAAACCCGAAACCGGTGCTGCACTCACAAAAATTCTCCCCGATGGCGCGCAAGGCGCATATTCTTTCCCGTCGGGCAGGATTAGCAGGCGCATGGTTTTTGGCAAATGCTTTTGCCAAATGGCCGCGAGCCCTTATGCTGGCCGGCAACCGGAAAATCGGATGGAGTCTGAATGATGCAAAGCCTGTGGGTAAAGAAAGACGATCTCGCGCAAACGCAATGGCACGACAGCGATGCGCCGGCTTTGGCAGATGGCCAGATTTTGCTGGAAATTGAAAAATATGCGCTGACCGCCAATAATATCACCTATGCGGTGGTTGGCGACGGCTTTGGCTACTGGAATTTTTTCCCGACCGGCGATGCCGAATGGGGGATCGTTCCGGTCTGGGGCTTTGCCAGGGTGGTGGCCTCGGAAAATGCCGATATTGCGGAGGGCGAGCGGGTCTATGGCTATTTGCCGATGGCCAGCCATTTGCTGGTCACGCCGGCCAATGTGCAGGATGGCGGCTTCATCGACGGCGCGGAGCATCGCAAGGGACTGGCGATCATCTACAATCAATATCACCGGCTGGGGCGGGAAGAGAGTCCGCTCGAGGCGGAGCGCGCCATCTTCCAGCCCCTGTTCACCACCAGCTTCCTGATCGAGCATTTCATGCGGTCGAATGACTGGTTCGGGGCGGAAGCGCTGGTGATGACCAGTGCATCGTCAAAAACCTCGCTGGGTATGGCGATGGTTGTGAAAAGCCTGAGTCCGGCGATCCGGCGGATTGGCCTGACATCGGCGGGGAACAAGGCTTTTGTCGAAAAATCCGGGTTGTATGACGAGGTTCTGACCTATGACAATCTGTCGGCAGCCGATGCCAGCCGGCCGACCGTCTCGGTCGATTTTGCCGGCAATGGTCAATTGCTTGGCGCTATCCACGCCCATTGGGGCGATATGCTGAAATTCAGCTCGCTGGTTGGCGCGACCCATGTCGAGGAACGCGGGGGAGCGGATGATCTGCAAGGGCTGAAGCCGATACTTTTCTTTGCCCCGACCGCAGCCGAAATCCTGATCAAGGACATCGGGCCGGTGGCATTCCGCGCTCAGGTCGATGAACAATTTTCCGCATTTGTGGCCGGTGCCAGCGCCTTTCTGAAGGTGGAGCGCCTGGACGGGCGCGATGCCCTGCAATCCGCCTATCTGGCGATGCTGGCGAATGAAGTGGCGCCAAGCCGCGGGTTGATGTGTCATCTGGCATGATGGCCAAGGCTTGATTGTAGATGGATATCGCAGGATAGTAGGTCAAATCGGGTCGCACCGACGGGGAAAACAGCGTGGCTGAACCAACAGAAATGCCGGACCTGGGGCGACACGCCCTTTTTCAGGGGGTGGCAGCGGAAGCCCTGAGCGCGTTGCAATCGGCCTCCGCCATGCGGCGGATCGCGGGTGGTGAAGCGCTGGTGCGTCAGGGCGATGACGCCGACGCGCTCTATTTTGTCGAATCCGGCCGGTTCCGGGTGGTGGTCAACAAGACACGGATTGTTGCCCATATCGAAACCGGCGAAGCGGTCGGAGAACTTGCTTTTTTCGCCGATGGCAAACGCACCGCCGATGTCATTGCCACACGCGATTCCAGCGTGCTGGAAGTCTCGCGGCAGGCGTTTGACGATATTGCCCTGCGCCATCCCGAATTATACGCGGCGATGCTGAAGCTGGTCTCGGAAAGACTGGCGGTCGCGACGGCGCGCACCTCGTCCGTGACAGCGAAAAACCCGCGGGTGATTGCGCTTTTGCCCGCCGGGACCAGCCAGATGCCAGACGGTTTTCTGGCGCGGATGGCCTCGGCCTTTGAAACGGTGGTCCGGGCAGAGACGCCAGTGATACCGATCGACCGGGCGACCAGCGAAGCGGCGGATGCCCATGAATATCAGGCGTGGCTGGCGGAGCAGGAAGCCAAGGGCGCCTATGTCCTGATCGACGGCAGCGGATCGGAGGATTGGGGACAGATGGTCTGCCGCAACGCCGATGCGCTGGTGATGGTCGGGCGACCCGGCAAGATGGACCCTGCGCCCAATGCTATGGAAGAAGCGGCGATGCGCTGGATCGCGGAACCGCAGCGCACGCTGCTGCTGCTCCGTTCGAATGCCGGCAAGACGATCAGCCACAGCGGCGACTGGATCGATCCGCGCGCGCCCAAGCTGCACCATCATGTCGCGCTCGACCATGATGCGGATTTTACCAAGGTCGCCCGTTTCCTGACCGGCAGGGCGGTGGGCGTGGTGCTCGCCGGCGGCGGCGCTTTGGGATGTGCCCATCTTGGCGTGATCAAGGCATTGCAGCAGGCCGAGATTCCGATCGACTTTATCGGCGGTGCCAGCGCTGGCGCGGCGATGGGCGGGGCGATTGCGCGGGGCATGTCCGTGGATGAAACGCTCGACCAGATGGAGGCGATGTTCATCCATGCCAAGGCAATGCGGCGGCTGACCCTGCCGATCTACTCGCTGCTCGATCCAACCGTGTTCGATAGCGAGCTCAGAACCCGGTACGGCACCAGGGATATTGCCGATCAGCCGATCAATTTTTTTGGCGTCTCGACCAACCTGTCGACCAATGGTCTGCATATTCACCGGCGCGGGCCTTTGTGGGAATGTGTCCGGGCCTCGGGATCTCTGCCGACGATATTGCCGCCGTTTATCGACAGTGACGGCAATATATTGGTCGATGGCGGGGTGCTCGACAATGTACCGGTCAAGGTCATGCACGGGATCAAGGCCGGGCCGAATATCGTGGTGTCGCTTGGCGATCCGAACGAGGTCTGGCGCACCGAGGCCCTTTATGGCGATATCCGCGGCCGCTGGGCGCTGCTCCGGGATGTCATTCTGCGCCGCAAGCGAACGGCAGAATTCCCGTCGATCGTCGAAATCATGTCACGTTCGATGGTGGTGGCGAGCCGGATGGCATCGAAGGAAATGCTTGGCGAGCAGGACATATTGGTGAATCCGCCGATCATTCACAATATGCAGATCCTGGACTGGCATCTCGGCCGGGAACTGGCGGATATGGCGGCGGAATATATCAGCGAGAAGGTATTGCCGACGATTGATTTGCAGAAGTAATTTACCAAATAGGTAAAAACGTCTTGACATTGTCACGCTGTTTAGGTACATATCAGGAACATCGCGAAATTGTGATTCGGGCCGACCAGCTCTGAATGACCCCGCCAGGCAGGCGGGGCCGTTCCGACCGGAAGGCCCTTTTTTATGTCCGGACGGTTCGCGTCGATCCGGCACGGAGTATATTATGGCAAAATCAAAAGTCAGGGGAATCTACGACGACAGGCGCAAGCTGAAGTTCCTGAAAAATCTGGCTACCAGTTCGCACGTGACGAATTCGGCGACAGCCGCGGGTGTTGCGGTTTCGACCGTGTATAACTGGCGCGAGCGGGACCCGGAGTTTTTCCGGGAATGGATGCGGGCGCTGGCGGCTGGCTATGAGCTGCTCGAAATGGATCTGCTCGACCGCGCCCGCAACGGCGTCGAGAAACCCATATTCCATGAAGGAAAACAGGTCGCGACAGTGACGCAATATCATGACGGCATTGGCGTCAAATTGTTGCTGGCGCACAAAGAGATAGTGGCGCTGACCCGCGCGATAGCGGAGGACATCAGCCCCAAGCAGGTGCGCGTCGATCTCGACCGCAAATTGGGCGACATGCGGATAAAGCTGCTCAGGCGCCGGGCGCTCGCCGAAGGGAAGGGAAAGCCACCGACGTCCGACAATGACGAATGATTTTACCGAGGCGGAGCTTTTTGCCGAATGGACCGCTCGGGAGCGCAACGCGTTTTTCTCCTCATTGAGCCTGGAAGAGCAGCAGGAATTTTTCTATCGCTGGAATTTCTGGGCGCGGCCCGGACAAAGACCGCCCGCCGGTGACTGGTCGATCTGGCTGATCATGGCCGGACGCGGCTTTGGCAAGACCCGGGCCGGGGCGGAATGGGTGCGTGGCATTGCCGAAATCGATGGCAGCGCGCGCTTTGCGCTGGTCGGGGCCAATTATGCCGAAACCCGCACGGTGATGGTCGAGGGCGAAAGCGTTCTGCTGTCGATCGCGCCGCCCGATCAGCGTCCGGTCTGGGAACCGTCGCTAAAGCGGCTGACATGGGAGAATGGCGCGCAGGCGCATCTCTATTCGGCGGCCGAGCCGGAAGGCTTGCGAGGTCCCCAGAATAGCCACGCCTGGTGCGACGAGGTCGCCAAATGGATGAACAATGCCGGGCAGGCGGAAGCAGCCTGGGACAATCTGAAAATGGGATTGCGCGTCGGTTTTCGGCCGCAGCTGGTCGCGACGACGACGCCGCGTCCGGTGGCGCTGGTGCGGGCGCTTGTGAGCGGGGGCGGGGCGGTTATCACAAGGGGCCGGACGCAGGATAATGACCTGCATTTGCCGGTTGCGTTCCTGACCGCGATGGCAGCCGATTATGGCGGGACACGGCTGGGACGGCAGGAGCTGGATGGGGAGCTGATCGAGGAACTGGAAGGCGCGTTGTGGACGCGGGCTATGATTGAGGGGTGTCGGGTTGGTGTTATTCGTCATGCTGAACTTGTTTCAGCATCCAGAGCGTCTGGATTGGCAAATCCGGATGGTCATAAGGGTGCCTTCAGAGGCTCTGGATCCCGGATCAAGTCCCGGATGACGGATGTTATGGCTCGCGTCGTCATTGGCGTCGATCCGCCCGCCTCCAAAACCGGAGACGCTTGCGGGATCATCGTTGCCGGACTGGGCGCGGATGGCAAAGCCTATGTGCTGGCCGATTGCAGCGTGGAAAAGGCCAGCCCTGAAACCTGGGCGCGTCAGGTCGCCGACGCAGCGGATCGTTATGATGCGGACCGGGTGATTGCCGAAGCCAATCTGGGCGGGGCGATGGTGAAATCGGTGCTGCAGGCGGCGAAGATTTCGCTGCCGGTGAAGCTGGTCCACGCCTCGCGCGGCAAAGTCGCAAGGGCGGAGCCGGTGGCGGCGCTTTATGAAAATGACCGGGTGCATCATGTCGGTGCGTTTCCGCAGCTCGAGGACGAGATGTGCGGGTTGCTGATCGGTGGCGGTTATGAAGGGCCGGGGCGGTCACCGGATCGGGCGGATGCGCTGGTGTGGGCGTTGACGGAGTTGATGTTGGGGAAAGAGCGGGTGCCGAGGGTGCGATAGTGGTGCTCCTGCGCAGGCAGGGGGCCATCTAGAGAAGTTTTGGCATTCGCAATGGTTATGGTTTGCGTCAAGAGTTGCGACAAGGACCCATATTTGCCCGAGCGCGGCTCAACATATGCAGGAGATGGGCCGCTCGGCTTTAAGAAAGCTTTGGGGAAGCTTTCGTCGCCTGCGCCCTTCGCAGGGGCACTGGAGGAAGATATGACATTCTGGGAAAATATTGCGCTCGCCTTCAAGGGCGGGGGTGGATCGTTGCGGCCGCCGTTGGGGCGGTCTTATATCGGTACTTATGGTGGCGCTTCTCTTTCGGGGGACGCGCCATTTTCTTATGAGGGCCGGGTGCGCGAGGCCTATGTCGAGAATGCGATTGCCCAGCGGGCGGTGCGGATTGTCGCCGAGGGGGTTGGCGGGGCGCCGCTGGTGCCGTCTGCCGAGCCGGTGGCGGAACTGGTCCAGACGAGCAGCGCAGGCCAGTCGCTGCTTGAGACGATTGCGGCGCATCTGCTGCTGCATGGCAATAGCTATGTGCAGGTGATGGCGGGCGGCGATGGGCAGCCGGATGAACTTTATGCGCTGCGGCCTGACCGGGTCACGGTCGAACCCGATGCCAAGGGCTGGCCGGTTGCTTATGTTTACCGGGCTGGTGAGCATGTGACGCGCTTTGCCGCGCAGGATGCGATGGGGCGGGCCGCGATCATCCATTTGAAAGCCTTTCACCCGACCGATGACCATTATGGGCTGGGCTGTCTTGGCGCGGCAGCGAAGGCGGTGGCGGTGCACAATGCGGCGGCGAAATGGAACAAGGCGATCCTCGACAATGCGGCGCGGCCATCGGGCGCCTTGGTCTATGATCCGGGTGCCGATGGATCGGCGCTGACCGGCGAACAGTTTGACCGGCTGAAGGCGGAGATGGAAGCCAGCTTTGCCGGGTCGGGCAATGCCGGGCGGCCGATGCTGCTCGAAGGCGGGCTGAAGTGGCAGTCGATGAGCATGAGCCCGGCGGACATGGATTTTGTCGCGCTTAAAGAGGCGGCGGCGCGCGAGATTGCGCTGGCCTTTGGCGTGCCGCCGATGCTGCTCGGCCTGCCCGGTGACAATAGCTACGCCAATTATCGCGAGGCCAATCGGGCGTTATGGCGGCTGACGATATTGCCGCTGGCGGGGAAGATACTGGACGGGCTCGGTGATGCGCTGCGGGCGTGGTGGCCGGATCTCGCGCTGACGGTGGATCGGGACCAGATACCCGCGCTTTCGGAAGATCGTGAGCGGTTGTGGAAACAGGTTTGCGAGGCGGATTTTCTGTCGCCGGAAGAGAAGCGGGCGATGCTGGGGGTGTAATTTCCGTCATGCTGAACTCGATTCAGTATCCAGAGCGGCAACTATGGTTCTTGGGGCTGGGATGACGACTTTTATTTTAACCTCAAGCGCCGGGCGCGGGCATCCGCCCGCTTGGCTATCGCGCCATAAGGCGCGGCGGCCAGTCGGCCTTGCCTCGGCTCCGCCTCGGTTTGGTGTTCGCTCGCATGGATGGTTTTTAGCGGGGACGCGGGCCGGTATAATTTTCGGTGTAGCTGCATTCGCGGACATCATAATGCCAGCTCCCGCCTCGATCCAGGCAGGTGTCAATCCGGAAATAATCGATCAACTCAGGATAGAAAAGCAGCCCGATAGCGGCGGCCAAAAGCAACACCGCTGCGATGATGAGAAATCTCTTCATTCGCAGCTAATCCAACGGACGAAGGCAATAATCAAATGCAAAATGACGAAATGCTCGCCCGCCTGATGGCGCAGGCTGAAGGCGATGGTGCTGATCTGGTGACGCTGCGCGCGATTGTCGAGGAGGCGACGGATAGTGGCGCGGTGCGCGAGCTGGACCGGCTGGGGCTGGCCGATCCGACCGCGCAGGACGATATTGACGAATTGCGCGAGCTGCTTCGCGCCTGGCGCGATGCCAAGGCTAGCGCGTGGAAAGCGGCGATCCGCTGGGTTGTGCGTGGGGCGCTGGCGCTGCTGCTGGTCGGGATCGCGGTGCGGCTGGGGCTGGGGGATTTGGTGAGGTGAGGGGGGTGGAGAAACCCGTTAGCCCTGAGCTTGTCGAAGGGCGCCTCCCGGCCGAAAGGCGTGGTTCGACAGGCTCACCACTAACGGACTTTCCTCCCACGGTCCGCTTCGCCGGTTATGCCGCGATCTTTGACCGGATCGACAAGGGCGGCGATATCATTCGGCCCGGAGCTTTCGGGGATTTGCCGGAAGGAAGGTCCCTGCCGCTGCTGTGGCAGCATGATCCGCTGCGGCAGATTGGCCGGGTCGAATATGCGCGCGAAGACCGGCGGGGGTTGCGGGTGATCGGCAGTGTCTCGACCGCGACCAGGGCCGGGCGAGAGGCTGCGGCCATGCTGTCTGGCGCGGGGGTGAAGGGGCTGAGCTTTGGTTATCGGGTGAAGCAGGCGGTGGGTGAACAGCCTCGCGAATTGCTGGATCTGGATGTCGCGGAAATTTCGCTGGTGAGCTTCCCGATGCAGGACTTGGCGCGCGTCCATCTGGTCCAACAAACTTAATTTTATCGCACGAAGACACGAAGGCACCAAGCGCAACGGCTCGCTTTGTGGCTTCGTGCGACACCCATTTTCATTTGCAAGATTAACGTCAGGAAAGGAAAAACATGGAACATACTCCCAAACTCGAAACCAAGGCCGATCCGCTGGAAGCGTCTTTTGGTACGCTGCTGATCGCCGAGGAAACGAACAATCATGGCAAGGCGATTGCCGCCTTGCGCGGCGATGTTGACGGCCTGAAAGGGCAGGTCGATGCGATCGGGAAGGTTGCGGCGCGGCCGGTGCTGGCCGGAAATATCGATGGTGCCAAAGGGATGCCGTCTTCGCCGGCTGCGCAGGATTTCGTGTCGAAATATCTCCGGCGTGGTGAACAGGCGGGGGTCGAGCTGAAGAGCTTTTCCGGCGCGTCCGGTCCCGAGGGTGGCTTTGCCGTGCCGCAGGAAATTGATGCGCTGATCGGGGCGACGCTGAAGGATATCTCGCCGATCCGGTCGATTGCGACGGCGGTGCAGACGGGCACGGCTGGTTATCGCAAGCTGGTGACCACCGGCGGCACGCCGTCCGGCTGGGTCAGCGAGACCGCTGGCCGTCCGGAAACCGATACGCCGGACTTTAACGAGATCGCGCCTCCGACCGGTGAGCTTTACGCCAATCCGGCGGCGTCGCAGGCAATGCTCGATGATGCGGCTTTTGATGTCGAATCCTGGCTGGCCGATGAAATCGCCCGCGAATTTGCCCGGGCGGAAGGGGCGGCTTTTGTCGGCGGGTCCGGGGTCAATCAGCCGCGCGGGTTTTTGAACGCGGCGGTGACCGACGAGAGTGACGATGTCCGCGCCTTTGGCTCGCTGCAATATGTGCCATCCGGTTCGAGCGGCAGTTTTGCCAGCGAGGATGTGCTGGTCGATCTCGTCCATACGCTCCGCCCTGCGTACCGGCAGGGCGCGTCCTTTGTGATGAACAGCTCGACGCTGGCCCATATCCGCAAGTTCAAGACGGCGGACGGGGCGTTTTTGTGGCAGCCTTCTTTGGCCAATGGCCAGCCGGCGACCCTGCTCGGCTATCCGGTAGTCGAGGCGGAGGACATGCCCGATATTGCCGCCGACAGCCTGGCGATCGCCTTTGGCAATTTCCGTGCCGGCTATCTGATCGCCGAGCGCCGGGCGACGCATATCCTGCGCGATCCGTTCACCAACAAGCCGTTCGTCCATTTCTACGCGACTAAACGCGTCGGCGGGCAGCTGATGAATTCGGAAGCGATCAAGCTGATGCAGTTCAGCGCTTCCTGAAGTCCTTGCTGCGCTTCGGTGCAGCGCGCCCGTACCGGTTGCTCCCCCTCTCGATCCGGCACGGGCGCATCTTTCAAAAATCTAGAGAAAGGATGCCGCGACCGTGAGCTATCCCATTGCAGACTGGCCGGATTTGCCGCCAGCGCTGATCGCAGAGGTGAAGGCCTTCGTGCGGATCGACCATGATGCTGATGATGCAGCGATTGACGCGTTTTTACGCAGCGCCGCCGGCCTGTGCGAGGATTTTACCGGCAAGATGCTGATCGTCCGGTCGGTGACCGACATGCTGCCGGCCTGGCAGGCTTGGCAGAAGCTGAAGCGGTTGCCGGTGCAGGCGATCCTCTCGGTCGAGGCGGTGGAAGCGGACGGCACTTCGTCGCTGCTGGCGGTTGAGGATTATGCCGTGGATATCGACAGCGAAGGGCTCGGCTGGGTGCGGTTGCGGCAGGACAGCGACGCCTCGCGCATTCGGATCAGATATAGTTGCGGTCTGGCGGCGGACTGGGACGAACTGCCGGCCGGGTTGCGCCAGGGGATCGTGCGGCTGGCGGGTTATCTTTATGCCAATCGTGATGGCGTGGATGCGGGTGGCCCGCCGCGCGCGGTGACCGCGCTGTGGCGGCCCTATCGGCGGATGCGGGTGGCCTGATGGCACGGGAATTTTCAGGGATTTTGCGGGAACGCATTTTGATCGAGAGGCAGTCCGCTGGTCGCGATGGGCTGGGGTCTGCCGAACCACAATTTGACGCGATCAGCGCGTTCTGGGCGGCGGCAGAAGCTATGCACAGCGGCAGTGCCAGCGAGGCGGAGAGCCGTTCGGCCATGCCTCGCTGGCGCTTCATCTTGCGGGAAACCCAGGCGATCCGACCGGGTGATCGATTGCTCTGGGGCGGCCGAGTGATGACCATAATGAATGTGGTTCTGGAGCATCGGCTGATCCCTAAAACCATCTTGCAGGCGGTAGAGAATAGATGATGGAAAAATTGCAAAAACGCGGCGAGGTGATTGCCAAGCAGCAGCTCTTGCGGACCAAATACGAAATCAAATCGGTGCTGCGGGACGAACTGCCCAGTGATGTCCGGATCATCGAAACCGCAGATGGAATCCAGATCGAAGCACGGCGGCTGAAACAGCGGCTGCTCGATCACAGCAGTTTGCGCGATATCGGTTTTCTGATGCGGGCTGTGCGATGAGCAGCGCGCTGGAATCGGTCCAGCAGCAGCTGGTGACGCAGCTGAACACGCATTCACCGTTGATGGGTCTGATCAGCGGGATATTTGACGGGCCGCCGCCGCGCGCGGATTTTCCCTATATCGCGCTGGCAACCGGGGCGTCGCTCGACTGGAGCCACAAGGGTGGGGTTGGTCGCGAGTTGAGTTTGGCTTTGACCGTTCACGACGACGGGGAGACGGCAGCACGCGTGCATCGGGTGATGGCGCTGGTGGAAGAAGCGCTGGAGCCGGGGCTGGATGATCCGGTTGGGTGGCAGATTGTCACCTTCGATTTTCGCCGGACAAGAATCTTGCGCAGCGCGGTCAGTCCGTGGAGCGGGTTGGTCGAGTATCGGGCGAAGGTTTTGAAGATTTAGTTCCCCCGCGAAGGGTTTTTTTATTTTAACCTCAAGCGCCGGGCGCGGGCATCCGCCCGCTTGGCTATCGCGCCATAAGACGCGGCGGCCGGTCGGCCTTGCCTCGGCTGCGCCTCGGTTCGAAACTATCCAAGAGTGGGGGACGCCGAATCGACGCGAAGCGGAGGCAAGCGCGACGGCGCGCCGGGCGAAAGCCCGCCCTGTCGGAGGCGTTCGCGCAGCGAACTGCCGCGAGACACAACAACCACCAAATAAAGGAACCAGAATATGGCAGCAGAAAAAGGCAGCGCCTTTCTCCTGAAGATTGGCGATGGCGGAAGCCCGGTCGGTTACACGACCATTGCGGGTTTGCGGACCACGCAGATGACGGTGAATGGCGAACCGGTGGCGATTACCAGCAAGGATAGCGGCGGCTGGCGGCAATTGCTGTCGGGCGCGGGGGTGCGCTCGGTATCGGTGTCCGGGGCGGGTGTGTTTACCGGCTCGGAGGCAGAGTTGCGGATCAAAAATCATGCGCTGGGCGGCGTCATCGATAGCTATGAACTCAGCTTCGAAGGCGGCGAGCGGATGCAGGGGGATTTTCTGGTCGCGCGGCTGGATTATAGTGGCGATTATAATGGCGAGCGGAGTTACACGCTCAGTCTGGAAAGCTCCGGCGCGGTCGCCAGTGTCTGACCGGCCCGCCAACGCCCTGCGCGGTGAGGCCGAGATCATGATCGATGGCACGCGCCTGATCCTGCGGCCCAGTTTTGCCGCCCTGGTCGCGGCTGAGGAGGAACTTGGCTCGCTGTTCGATCTGGTCGAACGGGCAGCGAGTGGGCGGCTTTTATTGACGGAAATTGTGACTTTGTTCTGGCATGTCGCCAGTGATCGACCGGAGCATTTGACCCGGGAACGATTGGGCGAGGGGATGATCAAGCTTGGGCTGGCCGGGGTGACGCCGGCGCTGAAGATATTGTTGCGGCAGATTTTGTCGGGTGGAGCCGAATGACGCGTGCCCCGGCGAAGGCCGGGGTCCATCTCCAGTCATCGCGTCGGCGGGACCATCGGGAGATGGATTGCTCGGCTTTGGAAAGCTTCCCCGAAGCTTTCGTCGCCTGCGCCCTTCGCGGGAGAACAGAATTTTCGCGGTCTTGGCTTCCAGATTATCTGGCACCGTCTCCGCTGTTCTCGGCTGGACACCCGAGCAATTCTGGAATGCCACGCCTGCCGAGTTGGGATCGATATTCTCGGCTTTTGCGGACAATGGCTCCGGTCATTCTGGCCAAACCCCGCTCGGCACCCAACAACTCGAAAAATTGAAAGAGACCTTCCCCGATGGATGAAGAAATCGAACGGCTGGTGGTCAGCGTGCGCGCTGATACCGCCGGATTTGCGAAAGATGTGGCCGATATGAAAGGTTAGCTCGACGGTCCCTTTGCTTCGGGAATGGAACGGGCGGGATCGGTTCTGGAGAGGACCTTAAGCCGCGCGATCCGGCGCGGGTCGCTGGAGTTTGAGGATCTGCGCCGGGTGGCGCTGTCGGTGATGAACGATATTGCCAGCGCCGCGATCCATGGCGGGCTGCAAAGCCTGTTTGGCGGTGGCTCGGGTGGTTCCGGCGGCGGCTTGCTCAATATCGGGACATCCTTGCTCAGTGCATTTCTCGGCGCACCGGGACGGGCGACCGGCGGCCCGGTCAGCGGCGGCCGCGCCTATATGGTCGGCGAACGCGGACCGGAACTATTCGTGCCGACGGCAGCGGGCCGGATTGAACAGACGGCTGCTGTCGGCGGCGCGCCCCATATCCGTTTGACGATCAATATTTCGGACAATGGCCAGGGCAGTGCGCCGGACCAGATGCGGCGGTCGAGTCGGCAGGTCGCTCGGGCGTTGCGCAATGCCCTGGCTTACGGAGCAGACTAAGATGGGCTATTGGCTGACCAAAGAGCGCACGTCGCAGCGCAGGTCCTTCATGCAACGATTCGATCCGCGCTTCTGGACAATCAATTTTCCGCGCCCGATGATGGCATCGGTGGTGACGACGGCGTCAGACGCACTGCGGGTGGATGCGGTTTTCTATAACAGTGATGATCTTGCCGGGCTGATCTGGGAAAGCCAAGATGCGCTGGATCATCCGCTGCTCGCTTATGAGACGGAGCGGGATTATGCGCGGCTCAGCTGGCAGTTTCACTGGACGTCTGCCGGTATCATGTAGCTCGATGCGATCAACGGCCCGACCTTGACGATTGAAGGGCGCGATGCGGCGGGCGATCCGAAAGCCTGGTATGTGCGGCTTTGGAATTATGCGACCGGCACGCCGACCGATGCCGAGATCAAAATCGAATTTTCGAAGCTTGATGGCGGTTTCCTGCTGCCGGACGAAGCCGATCCCGTGTATCCGGCAGATATTGACCGGTTGTTCATTTCGATCATTCCGCCGGAATATGACGAACTGGGTACGCGCTATGCCATGCCCAGGATCGGCTGGGTGGAGATGAGCGCCATCAAGGCGGATGGTGATGGCGCAATATTGGCAATCGGCGATGCGATGGTGCCGGAAAACGGCCTGTCGATGGCAACCGCCTATGATGACAGTTTCAACCAGATGCCGGAACGCTTGCTGCGCGCAATCCGTGCGCTTGGCTATCGCGGGTCGATCAATTATTATTTGGGCATGAGCCATTATTTTCGGCTCGAGACGATTGGCGGCGGCCTTTATGTGAGCCTGTCTGGGCCTCAGGCGGGCGAGGATTTTTCAGCGATCAACCAGCCGGCAGCGGTGTGGCATCGCGACCTGATATCCCGCGCCGAAGCCATGGGCTTCTCGGTGATCCTGTCGCTGTCCTACGAGCTGTTTAATGCCCATTGCTGGACCGACTGGAAGCAGCGGGCGGAAAATGGCGATCCGGCGCTGACCGGCTGGGAGCCGCCATCGACCTTGCTTTCGCCGGCCAATGGCAATGCGATGGGCTATTTGCAGGCGGTGGCGCGCGCCTTTACGGCGATTGCTCGAGATGCAGGAGCGGTGATCCGTTTCCAGGTGGGCGAGCCATGGTGGTGGATCATGCCGGACAAGCGGATTTGCCTTTATGATGCGGCTGCGACGGCGGCCTTTGGCGTGAATTCCGTGAGCATAGCGAGTATCGATGGCCCGAAGACAGCGGCGCAAAATGCGATGCTGGATCAGGCTGGTGCGCTATTGGCGCAGTCGACGGCGGATCTTTTGAACGCGGTGAAAGATGAAGCTGGTGCAACGCCGGTGGAGACCCTGTTGCTGGCCTATTTGCCGACGATTCTGGATGATCAGGCCCCGGAAGCCAAGCGGGCGAATCTGCCGCTTGGCTGGGCGTCGCCGGCTTTCGACATATTGCAGCTGGAAGATTATGACTGGGTGATTGCCGGCAACCGCTCGGCGACCAAGAGCGGGATCGAACTGGCGACCCAGCGGCTCGGCTATCCGGTCCAGCAGCAGCATTATTTTGCCGGTTTTGTGCTCGCCGCCGCTGACCGGTTCATCTGGGGTCATATGGCGCAGGCGATCGCCGATGCCCGGTCACGCGGCACAGCGGAAATTCATGTCTGGGCGCTGCCGCAGGTTGCGCGCGACGGATTTACCTATTTTCAGGAAGAGGAAGCGGATGTGAATGGCTTTGACGATGTGCAATTCCCGCTCGCGATTGGCCAGGGGGCCAGCGTGTCGCCGGGATTTTCCACCAATATCGTGACGACCATCTCCGGTCATGAGAAACGCAACAGCGACTGGGCCGATGCGCGGCTGGAATTTGATGTTGGACCGGGAATCCGGAGCGAGCAAGAGTTGCGGACATTGATCGCCTTTTTCCGGGCGCGCCGGGGCGCAGCCAAGGCCTTTCGCTTTCGTGATCCCTATGATCACAGTTCGCAAGACATGGTCGGTGAGCCGACGCCGAACGACCAGTTTCTGGGAACAGGCGATGGTCAACAGACCGAGTTTCAACTGGTAAAAAATTATGACGATTCTGCCGGAGAACCGCAGCAACGGCTGATCACACGACCGGATCCGGACTCGCTGCAAGTGGCGATCGACGGGCAAGTGGCGGCTGGCTGGTCGCTTGCTCCGATGGGGATGGTCGCGTTCGACGCTCCGCCGGCCGAGGGGAGCGATGTCACGGCCGGTTTCCTGTTCGATGTGCCGGTTCGCTTTGCCAGCGACCAGATGACGGTGAGCCATGCGACCTTTCTTGCTGGCGATATCCCCGAGGTTCTGCTGGTCGAGGTTCGGGAGCCATCATGAGTCTGGACTGGCTGGACCGGGATGTAACGACCAGCGCCTATCTCTGGCGGCTGGAGCGCGAAGACGGCGTTGCGCTCGGCTTTACCTCGCATGACCGCGATCTTGTTATCGATGGTTTTTGTTATCGGGCGGCACCGGGCATGGTGCCGTCATCAATCGCGCTGTCCGACAGTCTCGACATCGACAATGTCGAAATTGCCGGCGTGATGACCAGCGCTGCGATCGCCGAAGCGGATCTCGATGCCGGGCGCTGCTGTATATTTCACTGATCGACTGGGAGCAGCCGGAAGCGGAGCCGCTGCCGCTGATTTGCGGAGAATTTGGCGAAATTACCCGGTCGGGTGACAGTTTTACGGTCGAGATGCTGGGAGGGACATCCTTTCTCGACGAGCCGATTGCGCCGCTGACCTCGCCGACCTGCCGGGCCGAATTTGGTGACCGCCAGTGCAAGCTGAGCCTGCACCGTCACCAGCGGGAAGGCCGGATCACGACGATCAGCGGTGACGAGATCGGGATCGATGGGCTGAGCGGCACGGCAGCCGATTTTGCCTTCGGATCCCTGCGCTTCCTCGATGGTCCGAATAATGGCCTCAGCCAAGCGATTGTCGATGGACAGGGGGATGTTGTCAGACTGGCAGACCGGCCCGCCCAGTCCGTTGCTCCAGGCACAAGGGTGTTGCTCACCGAGGGTTGTAACAAGAATTTTGCAACCTGCCGGGACCGCTTTGGCAACAGCATCAATTTTCGCGGCGAGCCCTATCTGCCGGGCAATGATTTGCTCACGCGCTATCCTGGCGCATGAACCGGAGGGCGAAGAAGATGGCGGACAAGGCGATGGCATTGTGCGGCGCGCGCTTTTGCCTGCATGGACGGGACGAGGAGACCGGGCTGGACTGTATCGGGCTTGCCGAGCAATGTCTGATCGCGGCCCGCTTTGAATGCGAGGTGCCCAATGGCTATTCGATCCGGGGCGGGTCGGAGCGGTTGATCAGTGAATTCATGGCAGAGGCAGGGTTTGAGCGCTTCCCGCCAGAATCCAAATTATGTGAAGGCGATATCGTCTTGGCCCGGCCGAGTCCGGTCCAGTGGCATTTCCTGATCCGCGCCGGAGATGGTTTCGTTCACGCCCATGCCGGACTGGGCAAGGTCGTATATTGTCCCGGTGACGCGCCCTGGCCGATTGTCTCGATATTCAGACTGGTGGAGGATTGAATGGCGACATTGGTATTGACCGCTGTGGGTACCGCTATTGGCGGACCGATTGGCGGCGCTATTGGAGCCATAATCGGCCAGCAGGTCGACCAGAATATCGTGTTCAAACCGAAAGGACGCGAAGGCCCGCGGTTGCAGGAGCTGGCCGTTCAGACGTCGAGCTATGGCTCCCAGATTCCGCGCCTATATGGCAGGATGCGGGTTGCCGGGACGGTGATCTGGGCGACCGATCTGAAGGAAACGCGATCCCGGGAAGGTGGTGGCAAAGGGCGGCCGAGCACGACAATCTACAGCTATTCCGCCTGTTTCGCCGTTGCCCTGTCCAGTCGCCGGATCAAAGGCATTGGCCGGATATGGGCGGACGGGAAAATCTTCCGGGGCGCAGCCGCAGATTTCAAAACTGAAACTCAATTTGTCTTTCATCCGGGTGGTGAGGACCAGTCGGTCGATGGTCTGATGGCCAGTGCGGAGGCAAGTGGCGGAACACCGGCCTATCGCGGACTGGCGCTGGCGGTTTTCGAAGATATGGACCTGACCGAATATGGTAACCGGATCCCGTCCCTGACCTTTGAAGTGATCGCCGACGATGTCGCGGTGACATATGCCGATATTATCGCGGATATCTCGGGGCAGCGGATTGCCATGCCGCCGGGTGATGCGGTCATCGGATTTGCAGCTGGTGGCGAAGACCGGCAGGCCGCACTGCGCTCGCTGACCGATATAATCCCATCGTCATTCGCATCTGATTCGGGCGCGATTGACCGCATTGAAGCGGAAGCGCGCTCTTATGCAGACGCAGCGTCTACCGTGATCATCGATGGAGATTTTGTCCGCGCGGCCGGAAATCAGGCAATTACACCGCCTGCAAGGCGCACGGTTTCGATTGCGGCGGTACCCAGACAATATTCGATCCGCTATTATGATCCGGCGCGCGACTATCAATCCGGTATTCAGTCGGCGTTTCGCCCGGGCGGCGGCCGGATGTCGCTCGTTCGAGATTTTCCCGCGACGATAGTGGCAGATCAAGCCAGGACAATCGCCGCCACCGGTCTGTGGTCCGAATATGACGAACGCTTGACTTTGCATGTTTCGCTGCCCCTGGATAGTCGTTCGTACCGGCCGGCAATGCTCTTGGAATTCAGCGCTTTTGAAGGCGTTTGGCGCGTTCGGGAATGCCAGATTGGATCGGGTTTCGTGCAGCTTTCGCTGATGCGGGCAAGCCCAAACAAGGCTCTGGCCCCTGTTGAATCGGAGCAGGGCAGAATCATCGCGGATGCCGATCTTCGCGCCGGTTTGACTCGCTTGGCGCTGGTCGATTTGCCCTTCGCCGTTGATGCGCCGACAGCCGTGTCGGATTCGGCCAGACTTTATGCCGCTGCAGCCGGTGATGCCGGCTGGCGAAACGCGCAGCTTTTTGCATCCGGACCCGACGGCGTGCCGGGCGCCTATATCGGCCAGATACCCGCTCCGTCAGTCATTGGCACCACGTCGGGAGTGCTTGATTCCGCCAACCCCGCGTTGATTGATCAGGTCAATCATATCGATGTCGATTTGCACAATCCGGCGATGTCGCTGGTCCATGCTAATGATTCACAATTGCTGGCCGGCAGCAATATCGCCCTGATTGGCCGGGAAATCATCCAGTTCGCCGAAGCTGTGCCCCTCGGAGAAGGCCGGTTTCGCCTGTCCCGCCTGATTCGCGGGCTGGGCGGCACCGAGACCGAAATGGCAAGCCATGATGCCGATGAAGATTTTGTCCTGCTCGACGGAGGGTCGATGCTGGAAATTGATTCTGCTCATTATGCGCCGTTCACACCAGCTGTCGTCTTTGCGCTGGGACGAGATGATCTCGTTCCCGTCGCCGCGGCAATCGCATCACCGGGTCGGGCTTTGATGCCATGGTCACCCGTTCACCCAAGATGGAATTTTGTCGATGGCGGTGACCTTGAGATCGGCTGGACTCGTCGGTCCCGGGCGGGAACAATCTGGTCCGATCATGTCGAAGTGCCGCTGGCCGAGGAAGTCGAGAAATATCGGGTTGAGCTGTCAGCGGGCGATGGTTCTGAAGCGCTGATTTCGCTTGAGTCGATAGTGCCGCAAATCATTGCGGTTTCCGCCCAAATTGAGCCGCTTCTGGCAGGCAATCCCAGTCAATTAGGCGTCAAAATCTTCCAAGTCGGGGCGTCTGGTCGGTCCGCAGCGCTAGCATTCGCAATCCCGCTTTGAATCGATCATATTTCATTTTTACACCATTTCGAGCACAACATTTCTGGAAAGAACAATGTCATGGCAATATTGGAAACCGCGCGGTTCGCAATCCCGCTACTCGCTGCAGGACAGGCACATAAGGAATTATTTCACAACGAAGCCCTGGCGCTAATCGACTTTTTGATTCATCCGATCGTGCAGGCGATCGAGACCGATCCGACAGCCGTTGTGCCGGTTGCCGGGCAATCCTGGCTAGTCGGGCCGGGCGCCACCAATGAGTGGCTGGATCATGACGATCAAATCGCTGGCTGGACCGGCAATGGCTGGCTGTTCATAGCGCCGCTGGCGTTGATGCGGATCTATGTCGAATCGATCGACAATTTCGCGGTTTATCGTGGCAGCTGGCAATTGATGGAATCGGTCGCGAGCCCGGCAGCCGGCTCCATTATTGATGCCGAGGCACGGTTCGCTATCGATTCGATATTGGCTGCTCTCGAGGCGCAGGGAATTCTAATGCCCGGTGCCTGAACCTACTTTGGCGACTCACGGGCTAACGAATTTCCGCAATTCTGCCGCTTTCGATGGCCATTTTTTAGGCTAAATGCCGAAAATGGCGACATTTTCGCAACAGTTCTGCGATTTGGCGGCTTGCACTATATGGAGCTAGGGGCTAGAAAGCGGACCGAATTTAGAACGTAAATGAGAAGGGGAATATAAATGCGGAAGCTTGCCTTAGGACTGGCGCTTGCCTCCACAGCGCTCGCTACACCTGCTCTGGCCCGTGATGACCAGTGGTATGTTGGTGTTGAGGGCGGTGCACTGATCGCTGAGGATTTGACGATTGACGTCTCCGGCATCAAAGGAGCGTCGGAAGTCGATCATGATGTTGGATATGATTTTGATGGTATTGTAGGATATGATTTTGGCGGTTTCCGATTGGAAGCTGAAGTCGGGTATAAATCTGCAGCAGCCAACAAAGTACAGGCTTCAGCGCCTGGTATCCCACAAACCACCTCTGGTGGCGGGGCGCTCTTTTTTGGTACAACCCCAATCAACGGCGAAGTAAATGCGCTCAGCTTCATGCTGAACGGTTTGCTGGACTTTGGCGACGATGACGGAATCCAGGGTTTTGCTGGCGTTGGTGTCGGCGTTGCGCGGACCGAGGTGACGAATATCTTTGCTGGCCCTTATCTTGATGATTCGGACACAGGCATTGCATGGCAGTTGCTTGCAGGTATTCGTGCTCCATTGAGCAATAGCTGGGATGTCGGACTGAAATATCGCTTCTTCAATGCTGCTGGCATCAGCAGCAGAATCGATCTTGTAGACCAACTTGGCCGTCCAGCCAGCACGCGTCTGCGGACCCACTCTATTCTGGGTAGCTTGATCTACAACTTTGGCGGCGAACCAGCGGCACCACCACCGCCACCGCCTCCACCACCACCACCACCACCACCGCCACCACCACCGCCACCGCCACCACCGGCTGTTTGTGCGCCTGGCCCTTATATTGTGTTCTTTGACTGGGATCAGTCGGACATCACACCAGAAGCGGCTTCGGTTCTCGACAATGCGGTTACCGCATATGGCGATTGTGGTTCGGCTCAGGTCATGCTGGCTGGTCACGCTGACAAATCTGGTTCTGCCAGCTACAATGTCGGTCTGTCCCAGCGTCGCAACGAAGCTGTTCGTGCGTATCTTGAATCGCGCGGCATTGGCGGCGGCGCTATCTCGAGTGAAGCCTTCGGTGAATCGCGTCCTCGCGTTGAAACCGCAGACGGCGTTCGCGAACCTCAGAACCGTCGTGTTGAAGTTATGTACGGACCTGGTTCCGGTAACTAATAGCAACATAGATGCTAAATTTGAAAAGGGCTGGTCTTCGGACCGGCCCTTTTTCGTTTCCGTCCCTGCAATTGGATTGCTGGCGAAGTTATTTCTCGCAATCGCGCGCTCACGCTTTGGACTGAACCCATTCTCTTCTATTCCGGGCGTGCAAGTCTGGAAAATACAGCGGCTGATCAGCTCAGGCATCGCTTTAGGGTCGCTAGGGCTTATCCCTTCATCGTCCGGATGACTTTGACGCTTACCAATTTGGGAAGATCAAATTCGATATGCCACCACCCGTGCGGTTCAGTGTCGATTATCCCCTGGCGCTGCGCGGCCTCTACCGATATCACGATTGTCTCAACAGCTTCAGCGGTTCCCGGTTCGGAACCCATGGCGATGCAGATCTATTGCTGGCGGAGCTTTAGCTCAGCAGGCTTTCAAACAACGCCAGCCCGTCCGTCCCGCCATGCTTTTTATCGATTGCCCGCTCAGGATGCGGCATCATGCCCAGGACATTGCCTGCTTCGTTGATGATACCGGCAATGTTGCGCGATGAACCGTTAATATCGCTACGGTAGCGAAACACGACCCGATCCTCGTCTTCCAACCTATCCAGCGTATCAGGGTCGGCAAAGAAATTGCCGTCATGATGGGCCACCGGAATCGAGATATGTGCATTTTTCCCATAGCCGGATGTAAATATCGTGCTGTTGTTTGCGACTTCGAGTTCGGCATCCTTGCAGACAAAATGGATGTTGCTGTTGCGCATCAGCGCCCCCGGCAACAGTCCGGTTTCGGTCAGAATTTGAAACCCGTTGCACACTCCCAATATCTTGACGCCGCGCTGGGCCGCTTCCATGATCGACTTGATGATGTTCGAGCGCGAAGCCATGGCTCCCGACCGCAGGTAATCGCCGTAGGAGAAGCCTCCCGGAATCGCGATTACGTCCAAGCCTGACGGGAGTTCGCTGTCACCGTGCCAGACCATATGAGGCTTTTGGCCCGAAACCGTTTCAAGAGCGACAGCCATGTCACGGTCGCAGTTCGAGCCGGGAAAGACGATTACCGCAGATTGCATCAGGAGGTTGTCTCCCGAGCCGTTTCCGGTAACTCGATTTCATAATTTTCGATGACTGTATTGGCGAGCAGTTTGTCGCACATTTTTTCGATTTCTTCCCGGCTGACGGATGGGTCAACATCGAGCTCGATCAGCTTGCCGGCGCGAACATCATTTACCCCGGAAAAATCTAGGCTTTCCAGCGCATGATGGATCGCCTTGCCCTGAGGGTCCAATACGCCATCTTTCAGCGTTACAAATATTCTGACTTTCATCCTGCGCCCTCGCGTTGTTCCGCCGCCAATATCGCCTTGCTATAGCGCCAAGATTAGCCGGGGCAAGAGCAAGAAAGAAAATTGAGAAATGCTAGCGATATAAGCCGCCGGAAAGTCGGCATTTTACGGGTAACGAACCTCCCGCCCCAACAGAGAAATGCTCCGGTTGGAGTAACGAGAAGCCCGCGATTTTTGACTACTTTCCACGCTTCTTTCGTTCACTATTGAGGTCTGCCACTTCGCTGACGCCTTCTGGAAACAGTCCGAGACGCCGGGCAACTTCCTGATAAGCTTCGGCTTCTCCACCAAGGTCGCGGCGGAACCGGTCCTTGTCGAGCTTTTCGTTGGTCTTGATATCCCAAAGACGACAGCCGTCCGGACTGATTTCGTCGGCGAGGATGATCCGCGAAAAATCGCCTTCGAAAATTCTGCCGAACTCGAGCTTGAAATCAACCAGTCTGATGCCGATTCCTGCGAACATCCCGGCCATGAAGTCGTTGATCCGGATGGCCATGGCAGAAATATCCTGCATTTCTTCCTGACTTGCCCAGCCGAAACAGGCGATATGTTCTTCCGCGACCAGCGGGTCACCGAGCGCATCATCCTTGTAGCAATATTCCAGCAAAGTGTGCGGCAGCGGTGTGCCCTCTTCAATGCCCAGGCGCTTGGAAAGAGAGCCGGCGGCGACATTGCGGACAATCACTTCAATCGGAACAATCTCGACCTGTTTGACCAGCTGTTCGCGCATATTGAGGCGACGGATGAAGTGGCTGGGGATGCCGATATGATTGAGCAAAGTGAAAATATGCTCGCTGATCCGGTTGTTGATCACGCCCTTGCCGTTGATCGTGCCCTTTTTCTCTGCGTTGAAAGCAGTGGCATCATCCTTGAAATACTGGATGATGGTGCCGGGCTCCGGGCCTTCATAAAGAATCTTGGCCTTGCCTTCATAGATTTGGCGACGACGGGACATTGCTTGGTTCCACTTCGCAAAGAGAGCGACAAAAAATCATGCCCCGATTGTTCGAATCATGGCGGATTGAACGGATCGGGGCAACCGAGCCTCGCTATATGCCAAAGCGACTTGCGGCGCAAACAATCCCGTTTCATGATGGTTGAATGAACCAACCCAGGGAATGTGATTGCGATGACCCAATATGCCACCATCGATGAAGTCATGGAAACGCTTTATGAGTGTATCTCCGGTCCGTCGGGCGGGCAAGACTGGGAACGTGATCGGGAGACTTATCATCCGCGCGCGCTGATCACCCGGACGCGGATCGAGGATGGCAAGCCGGTGGCTTATAGTTTCGACTATGATGAATTTGTCGCAGCGACGATTCCGCTGCTGGAAGGCCGGAGCTTTTACGAGATTGAGATCGGCCGCAAGACCGATATTTTCGGGCAGATCGCGCATGTCTATTCGGCCTATGAGGCGCGCGAAACGCCGGATCATCCCGAAATCCAGTCTCGCGGGGTGAATATGGTAGATTTGTGGAATGACGGCATGGATGGTGATGGCAGGCCCAATGGTCGCTGGTGGATCATGTCGATTATCTGGGATAATGAGCGGGCAGGACTGGATCTGCCGGCGGAATGGCTGACGCGATGACCATCGCGGGCGGCAGGCTGATCGCGGCGGCAGCGCTGACCGCCCTGATCGCGGCCATAACCATCGCCATGCTCAATCTGATCGGTCCCGACTGGGCGCGTTTCGCGCCCGCAAGCTGCACCGAAACCAGATGCTTTTGCGAAATGCCACGGACGGGCGCGGCCCTGTTGCAGCCTGCCAATAGCATTTCCTCCTTCGGCTATGTCTTTGCCGGTCTACTGATGATCCTGCTGGCCCGGTCGCGGGACTGGATATCAGCCTTTCCACCGCTGGCCGCGAGCATATTGGGGGTAGCAGCGATCATTGTCGGGATCGGATCGGTGCTGCTCCACGCAACGCTCACCTTATGGGGCCAGTTTTTCGACGTGCTCGGCATGTATCTGATCAGCGGATTTTTCCTGATCAGCGCGCTGGCGAAATGGCGGCGCGTCCCGGATCGGCGGGCGATGATCTATTATGCCTTGCTGTGTGTTGTGCTCGTCGCAATCCTCTATGCGCTGCCAGAGGTACGCCGCTGGCTGTTTTCCGTTGTCCTTGTGGCCGCGATCATCCTCGAGCTTGTCTTTGCGAGACCGCTGCGCCCGCAGGTCCGAACCGGCTATTATGTCGCTGGCCTCATCGCCAATATCGTCGCCTTCACGATCTGGAACCTCGATCAAAATGGTCAGCTTTGCAGTCCTGGCAGCCTGTTGCAGGGGCATGCGATCTGGCATTTGCTTGGCGCGGTCGCATTATGGTTTGCGTTTCTCTATTATCGCAGCGAGCGGCCCGTGACCTGAAGCGAGTCCAGGTTCCCCGGCGAAGGCCGGGGTCCATCTCGCGGACTCTCGGCAAGGCACGAAGGAAATGAGGTGCGCGAAGTTGAGTTCATGCGACCAATTACCCCCGCCGTTTGCCCATAGATCAGGAGATGGACCGCTCGGCTTGAGAGAGCTTCCCCAAAGCTTTCGTCGCCTGTGCCCTTCGCCGGGGAACAGTGTCTCACTATCATATGACCACTTTCCCCCTACCAACCCTGAATCCACCCTGCTATCGCATCCATCATGAGTGATGTAACCGATGCGCCCGAAGCGGCTCCCGAAGATGAATTTGATGCGATAGTCGAAGCGCCGTTCGATGCGGCGCTGTCCGAACGCTATCTGATCTATGCGATGTCGACGATCACCGCGCGGTCCTTGCCGGATTTGCGCGATGGGCTGAAGCCGGTGCATCGCCGCCTGTTGTGGGCGATGCGACTGCTCAAGCTGGAACCGTCGCAGGGTTACAAGAAATGCGCCCGTGTGGTCGGTGATGTCATCGGTAAATATCACCCGCATGGCGATCAGTCCGTCTATGACGCGATGGTCCGTCTCGCGCAGACCTTTTCGCTGCGCTATCCGCTGGTCGACGGGCAGGGGAATTTCGGCAATATCGATGGCGATAATGCCGCAGCATACCGCTATACCGAGGCCCGGCTGACTCGCACCGCGATCGAGCTGATGCACGGGCTTGACGAAGGTACGGTCGATTTCAAACCGACATACAATGGCGAAGATGAAGAGCCGGAAGTCATGCCCGGGCTGTTTCCCAATCTGCTCGCCAATGGTGCCAGCGGTATTGCCGTCGGCATGGCGACCAGCATCCCGTCGCACAATGTCCACGAGATTATCGACGCAGCGACTCTGCTGATCGACTCGCCCAAGGCTGAACATGCCGAGATCATGGCGATCATCAAGGGCCCGGACCTGGCGACGGGCGGAACGCTGGTGGATCCGAAATCCGTCATCGACGCTGCCTATGAAAGCGGCCGCGGCGCGATGCGGGTGCGGTGCAAGTGGGAGAAGGAAGACGCCGAAGGGCGCGGCGCATGGCAGATTGTCGTTACCGAAATCCCCTATCAGGTCCAAAAGGGTAAGCTGATCGAGCAGATTGCCCAGATCATTGCCGACAAGAAGCTGCCGATTCTCGCTGATATCCGCGATGAATCCGATGAGCAGGTGCGCATCATTCTCGAGCCGAAAAGCCGCGCGGTTGATCCCGAGGATCTGATGAACGCGCTGTTCCGCATGTCTGATCTGGAAAACCGTTTCTCGCTCAACATGAATGTGCTCGACAAGGACCGGGTGCCCAAGGTGATGGGTATCAGCGAAGTGCTGAAACAATGGATTGTCCACCAGATTGAAGTGCTGCTCCGCCGTTCGCAGCATCGGCTCGACAAAATTGATTCCCGGCTGGAGCTGCTCGGTGGCTATATCATTGCCTATCTCAATCTCGACCGGGTGATCGAGATCATTCGCAATCATGACGAACCCAAGCCGATGTTGATGGACGAGTTCCAGCTGACCGACCGTCAGGCCGAAGCGATCCTCAACATGCGCCTGCGGTCCTTGCGCAAGCTGGAGGAAATGGAATTGCGGCGCGAGCGTGATATGTTGCTCGAAGAACGCGAAGGGCTTGAAAAGCTGATCGAAAGTCCGGCGCGGCAGAAGACACGGCTCAAAAAGGATCTCGCCGACCTGCGCAAACTTTATGCCGAGGATACCGATTTGGGTGCGCGGCGCACGATGCTGATCCAGGCGGCGCCGGCGCGGGAAATTTCGCTCGAAGCCTTTATCGAAAAAGAACCGGTCACCGTGATCATGTCGCAGCGCGGCTGGATCAAGGCGATGAAGGGGCACGCAGACCTCTCCGCTCCGGACAGTTTCAAATTCAAGGAAGGCGATGGCCCGAAATTTGCCTTCCACGCACAGACGACCGACAAGCTGCTGATGTGCTGCGACAACGGGCGCTTCTATACGATTGGTGCGGACAAGCTGCCCGGTGCGCGCGGCTTTGGCGAGCCGGTCGGGTCGATGGTTGATCTAGAGGCCGGTGCAGAACCGATTGCGCTGATGGTTGCCGATATGAAGGCCAGACTGCTGCTTGCCTCCACCTGGGGGCGCGGCTTCGTGGCGAATATCGCGGATGTTGTCGCTGAAACCAAGAAGGGCCGTCAGGTCGTCAATCTGAAGGGCGACGCGCGCCTGATCGTGGTCCGCCCGGTTCCCGCAGACGCCGACCATGTCGCGGCGATTGGCGAAAATCGCAAGCTGGTCGTCTTCTCGCTCGCCGAAATGCCCGAAATGGCCAAGGGGCAGGGCGTGATGCTGCAACGGTACAAGGATGGTGGTCTTTCCGATGCGATTGTGTTCAGACTGGAAGAAGGCCTGAGCTGGGCGATGGGCGGTGACAGCGGCAGAACGCGAACCGAGAATGATCTGACCATGTGGCGCGTTGCCCGCGGTGCGGCGGGCCGGCTGCCGCCAACGGGATTTCCGAAGAGCGGGAAGTTTGATTGAGCTGGCCGTCTGGCAGGGGTGAATTCTAGCAGATATCCCCGTTATCATGGTTAACGGCCATTTACACGCAGGCCGAATCCGACGCTTGTCACAACAATTGCCAATGACCCATCATTGGGATCAGGCTCCGCTCGTTCATTAGAAATAGTTGACTTTGTGAAGCAGAAATAGTCAAATAGCCGCAGTCTGATTTAGTCGCTTTTATAGTATAGCAGGAAGAATTTTCCAAACCAATGAGCAGTGACACAAAGGCCTTGCACGAATGGATTGATCAGCTCGAGCAGATCTTATTGGAACTCGATTCTATCAAGGCGAGCATGGCGGCCATCCATGTTGATACAGCGATAGTGGAACTTTGCCAGATCGCAGATATCGACAGGACGGACAGGGCGATAATAGCAGCCTAGTCTCTTTGGAAAAGGGGCCCAGAAACTGATCAGCTTTTGACGGATTTTGCGAAGGTTGTCGCTGATCAGAGCATCGCCAGATGCGGTTTCTCTTGCCGGCACCCAATCTTTATCCTCAGCATCGACATGCTTGTCGATCAGCATGACAGCTATCCGATATTTCAAATATTCAGGCATATTGATTTTCAGCACATTGCGCGTGCTCGCAAGATCGCACTATCAAAACATGTTTGCGCAATCCCGCCTCGCCCCCTAGTTTGACCAGCAAGAAGAAAAAGGGGGGGGGGAGGCAAGCATGTCCGACAACAGTTCAGACGCGCCTGAACAGGACGGGGCAACCAGTGCCAATGAAAAGGCCTATTGGTCGCAAAATATTCGGCTGCTCTGGACATTGATGACGATCTGGTTCGTCGTTTCCTTTGGTGCCGGGATTCTCTTTCGCGATTTTCTCGATCAATTTGCCATCGGCGGCTATCCGCTCGGCTTCTGGTTCGCGCAGCAGGGTGCGATCTATTTTTTCATCCTGTTGATCATCTTTTACAGCGTCCGGATGAAGCAGATCGAGCGTCAATATGATCTTGATGATTGAGCGCAGCTGATGGAAACCCAGACACTCATCTATCTATTCGTCGGCCTGTCCTTTGCGCTCTATATCGGCATTGCGATCGCCTCCCGCGCCGGGTCAACCAGCGAGTTTTATGTCGCCGGCGGCGGGGTCAACCCGGTGGTCAACGGCATGGCGACCGCGGCGGACTGGATGTCGGCGGCGAGCTTCATTTCGATGGCCGGGATCATTGCTTTTTCCGGCTATGACGGATCGGTCTATCTGATGGGCTGGACCGGCGGCTATGTGATGCTGGCGCTGCTGCTCGCGCCCTATCTGCGAAAATTCGGTCAATATACCGTCCCCGATTTCATCGGCACGCGCTATTATTCCAAGGCCGCCCGGGTGGTCGCGGTGATCTGCCTGATCTTCATCAGCTTCACCTATATTGCCGGGCAGATGCGCGGCGTCGGGATTGTCTTTTCCCGCTTTCTCGACGTGCCGATCAATCTCGGGGTGATCATCGGCATGGGCATCGTCTTCGTCTATGCCGTACTCGGCGGGATGAAGGGGGTCACCTATACCCAGGTTGCGCAATATTGCGTACTGATCTTCGCCTATATGGTACCCGCTTTTTTCATCAGCTTTCTGGTGACCGGCAATCCGGTGCCGCAACTGGGCCTAGGGTCGACGGTCAATGATGGCTCCGGGCTTTATGTGCTGCAGAAACTCGATCTGGTGCTGCAGGATATGGGCTTTGGCGCTTATACCGATGGCAGCAAGTCGATGATTGATGTGTTCTGCATCACCGCTGCGCTGATGATCGGCACGGCTGGCCTGCCGCATGTGATTGTCCGCTTTTTCACCGTGCCCAAGGCGTCGGACGCCCGCAAGTCGGCGGGCTGGGCGCTGGTTTTCATCGCCTTGCTCTACACGACCGCGCCAGCGGTGGGCGCCTTCGCGCGGCTCAATTTCATCGATAGCGTGCAGGATACGGAATATGCCGAGGCCCCAGCGTGGTTCAAGAACTGGGAGAGCAATGATCTGATCGCCTGGCGCGACAAGAATGGCGACGGCAAGATGCAGCTGGGCAAGGGCGATCCGTTCAAGGGAGCGCCTTTATTCGCCGAGGAAGCGGGCGCCAATGGTGAACGAATTGTCCAGAATGAAGCGGCTGACGATAATCCCAACGAAGTCTATGTCGACCGCGATATCATGGTGCTCGCCAATCCGGAGATTGCCAATCTGCCGGGATGGGTGATCGCGCTGGTTGCTGCGGGCGGACTGGCGGCGGCGCTGTCGACAGCGGCGGGACTGTTGCTGGTGATTTCCTCGTCGATCAGCCATGATCTGCTCAAACGGACCTTCCGCCCGCAGATTACCGAGAAAGGCGAATTACGCGCGGCAAGACTGGCGGCAACCGCCGCCATTTTTGTCGCCGGCTATCTCGGCATCTATCCGCCCGGCTGGGTTGCGCAGGTGGTCGCCTTTGCCTTTGGCCTTGCCGCTGCTTCGCTGTTCCCGGCGATCTTCATGGGTATCTTCTCCAAACGGATGAACCGCGAAGGCGCGATTGCCGGCATGGTAACGGGCCTGACTTTCACCTTCCTCTATATCGGCTGGTTCAAACTCTGGTCGCCTGAGAGCAATGTTGAGGCCAACTGGCTGTTCGGGATATCGCCCGAAGGCATTGGCGTAATCGGTATGGTTTTGAATTTCGCGGTAGCGATTGCGGTCGCGAAATATACCAAAGCGCCGCCGAAGGAAATCGGCTGGCTGGTCGACAAGATCCGGGTGCCGCGGGCTTGAGTCTGCCTAGGCATATCCCGTTGATGACCGCCTAAAATCAGCGCTTTTTGGCAATTTTGAGCTTGTCCAATTTGGACCGGGTCCGGATCGATTCCTCGCTGCGGGTCAGCGCCTTGGCGATGGCCTTGAGCGTCATGCCCTTTTTGGCAAAGGCATGAAGCTTCTGGACCTCTTCGCTGGTCCAGGCCTGCTTGTGGCGTTCAAAATATTCTTTCATGGGTTGTGGCTTAGCAGATTGTCGGCTTTGTGCATCCAAATAGAGCGACGGCTTCACCGCATGGTCGCGTACAACGGGCCACTCCTGCCACCATCATCAGGAGCGGGCTTTGCATATCGTCATTTGTCCGCTAGCCAGCGGCGAATATTTGTAAATGGAGCCACACATGCAGTTTGATGAAGTTGTCCTCGGCCGCCGCAGCATACGCGGATATAAACCGGAACCCGTGCCGAAAGAACTGATCGAGGAAATCCTCGGGCTGGCGATGCGCGCGCCTTCGTCGATGAATACGCAACCTTATAATTTTTACGTCATCACCGGCGAGCCGCTGGCAAAAATTCGGGCGGGTAACACCGAACGGATGTTGGCCGGTGTCCCGCAATCGCGCGAGTTCCGAACCGGACCAGCCTTTGCCGGCCCGCATCGCGAACGGCAGATCGGTGTGGCCAAGCAGCTTTTCTCGGCAATGGGGATCGAACGCGATGACAAGGACGCGCGGCAGGATTGGGTGATGCGCGGCTTCCGGCAATTTGACGCGCCGGTATCCGTGATCATTAGCTATGATCGTGCGGTGGACGGAAGCGACGACACGCCATTTGACTGCGGCGCTGTGGCGACTGCGCTGGTGAATGCGGCATGGTCGCGGGGACTGGGCACGGTGATCAACAGCCAGGGCATCATGCAATCGCCCGTGGTCCGCGAACATGCCGGCATCGCCGATGATCAGGTGATCATGAAAAGCATCGCGCTGGGCTGGCCGGACGAGAGCTTTCCGGCAAATGCCGTGGTGTCGACGCGCAAGTCGGTGGACGAGGCCGCCGTGTTTGTCGGTTTTGACGGCTAGTTGATGTCGCGTGCCCCTGCGCAGGCAGGGGCCCATCTCCCGGATGCGCCAAGCGGGACTGACGGGAGATGGATAGCTGGCTTCGCCGGTAAACGGATCTATTTGTTCAAGCGACCCTCGACCAAAGCATCGACCACGCTGGGATCAGCCAGGGTCGACGTATCGCCCAGTGCGTCATGTTGATTCTCGGCAATCTTGCGCAAGATCCGCCGCATGATCTTGCCGGACCGGGTTTTCGGCAGAGCGGGAGTCAGATGCAAATGGTCGGGCGTAGCGATCGGGCCGATTTCCTTGCGGACGTGGAGCCGCAATTCTGTAACCAGTTCCTCGGAAGATGGCTCGCCCGCATTCAGGGTCACGTAACAGTAGATGCCCTGTCCCTTGATATCATGCGGATAGCCAACCACTGCCGCTTCGGCGACCTTGGGGTGCGAGACCAAAGCGGATTCGACTTCCGCCGTGCCCATACGGTGGCCGGAGACATTGATCACATCATCGACCCGGCCGGTGATCCAGTAATAATCATCCGCATCGCGCTTGCAGCCGTCACCGGTGAAATATTTGCCTTTGTAGGTTGAAAAATAGGTCTGGATGAAGCGCTCATGGTCACCATAGACGCTGCGCGCCTGCCCCGGCCAGCTAGCGGTGAGGCACAGATTGCCGTCGGTTGATCCTTCGAGTATCTTGCCGTCGCCATCGACCAGCTGCGGCTGCACGCCAAAAAACGGCTTGCCGGCGCTGCCCGGCTTCATGCCATGGGCGCCGGGCAGGGTGGTGATCATGATGCCGCCGGTTTCGGTCTGCCACCAGGTATCGACGATGGGTGATTTGCCGTCGCCGACGACATTATAATACCAGAGCCAGGCTTCCGGATTGATCGGTTCGCCAACCGTGCCGAGCAGGCGGATCGACGAGCGGTCATGCGCTTTTACCGGCCCATCGCCTTCGCGCATCAGGGCGCGAATCGCGGTTGGTGCGGTGTAGAATATATTGACCTTATGCTTTTCGACGACCTCCCAGAAGCGGCCAAAATCGGGATAGTTGGGAATGCCCTCGAACATCAGTTCGGTGGCGCCGTTGATCAGCGGGCCATAGACGATATAGCTGTGCCCGGTGACCCAGCCGATATCGGCGCCGCACCAGAAAACCTCGCCGGGCTGATAGTCAAAGACATAGTGAAAGGTCGTCGCCACCCAAACCGCATAGCCGCCGATCGTGTGGAGCACGCCCTTGGGTTTGCCGGTCGATCCGGACGTATAGAGGATGAACAGGGGATCCTCGGCGTTCATTGGTTCGCAGGGGCAGTCCGGGGAAACATCGGCCTTGAGCTCGTGATAATAATGATCGCGACCTTCGGTCATATTGATATCGCTGTCGGTATGGTTGATCACCAGTACGGCATCGACCGACACCTTTTCCAGCGCCGCATCGACATTGGCTTTTAGCGGGACCGACTTGCCGCCGCGCCGGCCCGCGTCAGCGCAGACTACGAACTTGCTGTCGCAATCCTCGATCCGGCCAGCCAGCGCATCGGGAGAAAAGCCGCCAAAGACCACGCTGTGGATCGCGCCGATCCGGGCGCAGGCGAGCATGGCAATCGCGCCTTCCGGGATCATCGGCATATAGATGGTCACCCGGTCGCCCTTTTCGACGCCGAGCTGTTTCAGGCAATTGGCCATTTTCATCACTTCGGCCAGCAGTTGGGCATAGCTGATTGTGCGGCCGGGCGACTGCGGATCATCGGGCTCAAAAATCAGGGCGGTGACATCGCCCTTGCCGGCGGCGACATGGCGATCCACCGCATTGTGGCAGATGTTCAGCGCGCCATCTTCAAACCATTTGATTGATACGGGATCAAAGGACCAGTTGGCGATTTTTGTCGGGAATTTCAACCAGTCGAGACGCTTGGCCTGACCGGACCAGAAGCTGTCCGGATCGGTGATGCTTTGCTGATAGAGCCGGTCATAGTCCGCAGCCGTGCAATGGGTGGGTTCATCGCTGCGCGGTGAAACGATCAATTCGACCAGAGCCTTTGTTCCCGCATTGCCTGTCCCATCATTGTCAGTCATTATCTGTCTCTCCTGTTTCGGCGCCTGTTCGGAATAGTTTTTCCGCAGCAAATATCAATCCCGTCACGACCGGTTTTCCGGTTCATGCCTGCAGGGTCAAATTCTGATCATCAACATATTTCTTTATCCAATTCTCGTCCGGAAACCCCTGCGCAATCCATGCCGTCTCTATTTCCGCCAAGGTCTTCGCAACAACCGGACCGGGCTTCAGGCCCCGTTCGATCAAATAGCCACCGGTCAGCGGGAAGGTCGGCGGTTGCCAGTCTTTCAGCTGGGCGAGCATATCGGGCAGGGCGGTTTCCTCGGCGAACAGCAGGGCGACATCGCGGGCTGCGTCGACATTGGTGCGATAGGCAAAGGCGCGGGTGTTGGTGAGAGCGCTACCCTGATTTTCGACATCCCGGTCAGAACCGGTTTCCGGTCCGGGCAACAGCCGCTCGGCAAGCGCCCTTTGCATTTTTTTCGACAGTTTCAGGCTCTTGGCAATCTGGCTCGCCTTGTCCGCTGATTTGGGAAGCAGCGCCACCAGTCGCCGAATGGCGGCTGGTTCTATGTGCAGCCGCTGCTCGCGTTCGACCAGCCTGTTGAACAGTTTCCCCGAATCCCGGTCGAGCTCCTCGACAATATGTTCAAAAATCCCGGCGCCCTGCATCTGGCTCACGGCAAATCGCGGGTCTTCGGTGCCGAGCAGTTTCAAAAGCTCGTCCGCTACCCGCTCGCGGGAAAGCGTTTCGAGTTTTGCCGCCGCCGCGGTGCAGGCGCCGAACGCTTCGTCATCGACCTGCCGTTGGCCGAAGCGGGCCAAAAAACGGAAATAGCGCATGATCCTCAGATGATCTTCGGCGATTCGTTCGGCAGCCGAACCGATGAAACGAATCCGCAGCTTTTTCAGATCGTCCAGCCCGCTGAAATAGTCGAAAATCTCCAGCGTCTGCGGATCGGCAAAAAGCGCGTTGATCGTGAAATCCCGGCGCGCCGCATCTTCTTTCCAGTCATCGCTGAACGCCACCGTCGCTCGCCGCCCGTCGGTCGAAACATCGCGGCGAAGCGTGGTGATCTCGACCGGTCCATCGGGCAGCACGGCGGTGATGGTGCCATGGGCAATGCCGGTGGGAATGACCTTGATCGAAGCTGCCGTGAGGCGCTGCATGACATCTTCGGGCAGCAATGGCGTGGCGATATCCACGTCCTTTACCTCAAGCCCCAGCAAGGTATCGCGGACGGCTCCTCCGACAAAGCGGGCCTTGCCATCCAGCGCCGCGATTAGCGCTGCGAGGCCGCGTCTTTCTGTCCATTCTGCCTGCGGCATCTTCATGGTTACCAGTCCAGCCTTTTTCCAAGATTGTTCAAAATCCCCGCCGTAATCCCCCAGATCCGATAATCCTGCCAGTAGATTTCGTAATAATGCCGCTTGCGCCCGTTCCATGTCCCTTCGTGGACGGTGCGGTTCCTGGGATCGAGCAGGAAATCGAGCGGCGCTTCGAACCAGCTTTCCACTTCGCCGGGGTCGGCGATAAAGGGCAGATCGGGCGGGATAACGCTCAGCACGGGCTGGATATTATAGCCGCTGCCCGACTGGAAACTGTCGGTCAGACCGATGATATCGACATGGCTGCGATCGAGCGCGACTTCCTCATGCGCCTCGCGCAGCGCCGCATCGATCGGATCGCGGTCGCCGGGATCAATCTTGCCGCCGGGGAAGGCGACCTGCCCGGGATGGTTGCGCATATGCTGGGGCCGCTGGACGAAAATCACGCCAGGATCGGGGCGATCGGTCACCGCAATCAGCACCGCGGCATCGCGCAAGACCTTCAAATCATCGATATGATCGCGTTCGTTGTAGAGCAGATGGTCGAGATCATTTTCATGCCCTCTCACCAGCGCCCTTTCAAGGCGGTCGCGCAGGGTCATGAATGGGCCGCCATTGAAAAGAAGACGCCAGCGGACCAGATACCGAGAGGGTCGGCATCTTCTGCCAACGCCAGTTCCGCGAGCTGATAATAGACCGGGCGGGCGAGCACCGCTTCCAGCCCGGGCCGCACCTGCAGATAGGGTTGCGGCTTGTCGGCGCCAAATCGCAGCGGATGATCCGCGCCGGCGATGACCAGATGGTCGGTGTTGAGCCGGAAGGCCAGCGTCCGTTCTGCACCATCGCCTTCGCTTTCCAGTTCCACCGCGACGAACGGCGCATCATCGACGATGATGCTCAGCTTCTGATAGGGGGTGACCAGCGCGTAGCTATCATCCGCTTCCCGGCGCAAGATGCTGGAAAAGGCGCGTACCATTGCCGGGCGCTTGATCGGGTCACCTTGATGGTACCATGTCCCGTCGGCTGCGATTCGCATCTCGCTGTCGCCGCTCTCCTGCGGATCCCATTGGTCGACAGGCGGCAGTTTCTGCGCTTCAGCCAGTTCGGCAATTTCCGCAATGGAGAGCGAGGCAAGTTCGGGGGGCGGTGTGTAGGGCATGCAACCGGACTATTGCCCGGCGCCATTTCTGTAAAGGCTTAGGGTCAAATCCTTCGAACGACAAAATGACTGCGATCTCGGGAAAAAGCTCCCTTGGAAAGGTAATCAGCCCTCCCGGCGGGCGCTTTCACCCGATATTATTGCCATTTTGACGCCACGCCCGTGCATTTAACAGGTCCTGACCCCAGACTCGCTATTTGGTCCAAGGCCCGAGCGTGCCGGTTTTCGGTAATGGCTTGCCCGCAGGTCCGGCCCGCATCAGCAGCCGCGAGGGCTCCCACGGCCCGGGCAGCGTCCATCCCCCGGTTCCCTCTGCGGTGAATCCGAAGAACCGCTGATAATATTCCGGGTCGCCAATCATCACCAAAGGCAGCGGATCATCGGGCTGAATTTCCTTCAGCAAGGCCGCCATCATAGCCCGGCCGATGCCCTCGCGCTGAAAATCGGGGTAAACCGCCACTGGTCCGACCATGATCATCGGGTGTTTCTTGCCGTCTTCATCGGTCAGGGCGACCGGCCAGCATTGGATCGAACCGAGCAGTTCATGCCTTTCCTGATCGACGGCGGCGAGCGACAGGCCTTCGAGCATGTCCATGCCTTCGCGCAATCGATAGGCGGTGCGATCGTGCCGATCCTTGCCAAAGGCGGCGTCCAGCAAGGCCTCGACGAGTGGCGGATCGATTTCGGCAAGTGGAATGATGTTGGTCAAGTCATTGGTCTCATATATCGGGAAAAGCGCGCGCTACTCCGCTTTGGGGTAAAAGTCGAGCCACATAGGTTGCAATTGCATGATCGCAGAGTGCGAGCTAAAAGATTGTTCTGTTAAGGGAGTTTGCGCGTGACGGACCAAAATCAGGCATCGGAACGATCCACCGGCGAAACACCGCCACCAGCTGCGCCGGTGAAAGCGATCCGGCTGGCATCACTGCGCCGTGACCCCAGGGGCTGGATTGTCCTGCTGCTCGGTCTGGGCGCGCCGCTGGCATTTTTCACAGCAGCAGGCGGCAGCGGCATTGGTCTGTGGGGCTGGCAAGCCGGTCTGGCAGCGATACCGTGGATCATATTGACAGCTCTGCTCACGCTGATCCTGGCGATAGTCTTTATCATTCTCAATCGGCGTAAAGGGCGCAAGACGCGCTGGCCTTTATTGGGACTGGGCATGATCGCAACAGTCGGTTTTCTGGGCTTTCTGATACCCTATGTCACGGCCATCACAACCCTGCCTGCGATTCATGACATTACCACCGATCTTGCCGATCCGCCGCAGTTCACTGCGCTGACATTGCGCGCCGATAATTGGGATAATATTCCGGGCGTGGATGATCGTGACATGCGCGGGATGAATCCGCGCCAGCGCTGGGCGACGGTCCATCAGGATGCCTATCCGGATATTCGCTCGGTGCGCATGGATCAGCCGGTCGCGGTGGTGATCGAGAAAGCCAAAAGGCTGGCAGAAGATCGCGGATGGGATATCGCCAGCGTCGATCCGGCTGCGGGCAATCTGGAAGCCACCGCCACGGTTTCGCTATTCCGGTTCAAGGATGATATCGTCATTCGTGCCAGAGCGGCAGAAAATGGCGCGGCCAGTATCATCGACATGCGCTCGGTCAGCCGGGTTGGCGTCCATGATCTCGGGGCCAATGCCAAGCGCGTCCGAAGATTCCTGAGCGATCTGTCGGGAACGACGACCGCCGCTTCGCAATAGCTCTATTGCCGCAGGCGGGTCAGCCGGCCGGAGTCAGCTTGAGCATCCGGCCGCCTTCGCCGTCTTCCAGCACATAGATCGCACCATCGGGACCCTGTTCGACTTCGCGAATCCGAGCGCCCATCAGAAAGCGATCGGCCTCCTTGGCGCTGCTGCCATCGAAACTGACGCGGATCAGCGCCTGACTGGCGAGGCCACCGATAAAGGCGCTGCCCTGCCACGCGGGAAACAGATCTCCGGAATAAAAGATCAAGCCGCCGGGGGCAATTGTCGGCACCCAGGCCACTTTTGGCGCTTCGAATTCGGGGTGTGTGTCATGATTGGGGATTTTCTTGCCATCATAATGATTGCCCTCAGAGACGATCGGATAGCCATAATTGGCACCGCGCTGCACCAGATTCAGTTCATCGCCGGCAAGTGGCCCCATTTCCTGATTCCACAACCGTCCCTTGCTGTCGAAGGCGAGGCCCAAAATATTGCGGTGGCCCAGCGACCAGATTTCTGGAAGCGCGCCATCCTTGTCGACAAACGGATTGTCCTTGGGAATGCTGCCATCCGGATAGAGCCGCACAATCTTGCCGAGATTGGCTGCCATATCCTGGGCCGGGTCAAATTTCTGCCGCTCGCCCGAGCCGATGAAGAGATATTCGCCATCGGGTGAAAAGGCGATGCGGTGGGAAAAATGGCCTCTGCCCTCTACTTTCGGATTTTGTTTCCAGATGGTTTCAAGATTTTTCAACGCCGGTTTTTGGCCAGCCAGAGCAAGCTTGGCGCGGCCAACCACGGCACCGCGAGTGTCATTGTCTCCGGCCTCGACCCAGCTCAAATAGACCATATTGCTCGTGGCAAAATCGGGAGCGAGTACGATGTCGCCGAAGCCACCCTGACCACCATAGTCAACCTCGGGTACGCCGCTGATTTCGGTCTTCTGCCCCTTGGCATCGACCAGCTGCAATTTGCCGGCTTTTTCGCTGACCAGCATCCGGCCATCGGGAAGGAAGGTCATCGCCCATGGTTCATCGAAACTGGCAATTACGGCCGTTTCAAAGGGCTTGCGATCTATTGGGGAAATATCATTCAATGCCTGCATTTCTTCAGATGCGCCGCCCGTTGCCTGTGCGTCATCGCCGTTGGTACAAGCAACCATCAGGATTGCGACTGAGAGTGAAATTCCAATATTTTTCATGAGATTCCCGTGTTCCATCATTAAATTTATTCCACCCACCTTTACGAGGCAACATAGGGGAACCGAGGCAATTTTCCTAGGCCAATCCGAGGTTTTTTGCCCAAGAATCTGCGCGTTCACCGCTTGCTTACCATTATTGGTTAAAGCAGCCGCATGTTCGGACGAAAAACCAGTCGCGATGATCCGCGCCCGCGGTCGGCGGTTTCCCATGGCGTGGGCGTGGCCGGCCTGATTGGCCTGGCGTCCTGGGTCCTGATCGCCCGGCAATATGGCCTGGACGGCCCCTATTCTGCGCTCGCCGCCTGTCTGGCCTGTGCGGTGCCGATGGTGATCTGGTCGCTGTTGATGGACAAGGTGCATTTGCGGCCATCCACCGGAATCGACTGGGACAATCCGAAATCGCTCAAGGAAACATTCGACATCAGTCTGGTGAAACTGGCTGGCCTGTGGGCGACATGGGGCATTATCGCGACCATTTACTGCGTCGGACGCTGGTACTGGTCGGGACAATATCAATTTTCGATGGAGATGATGGAAACCGCAGCACCCTGGTTGTTCGTGCTGTCCATCCCCTATGTGCTGTTCATGGACCGCTTTACCATCGAACCGCGCGACGGTGCGTGGCATTTTGGTCAGCTGCTGACCGGCAGGAAAAGCGAGTTTGATCGCGAGCAGATTTACCATCATCTGCGCGCCTGGGCGGTGAAGGGCTTTTTCCTCGCCTTCATGCTTTCGATCGTGCCCGACGGCTTCGGCGATCTGGTCCGGCTGGATCTTGATGAACTCGCCGACAATCCGGTGGCGATCGCTCATTGGCTGATCATCGCGATGTTCGTCGTCGACGTGCAGTTTGCCACGGTTGGCTATCTGCTGACGATGAAACCGCTCGATGCCCATATCCGCACCGCAAATCCTTATCTGGCGGGCTGGGTTGCCGCCCTGATGTGCTATCCGCCGTTCATATTGATGGGCGATGATGGCCCGCTCAACTATCATGTCAACACCGCCGACTGGGCCTATTGGCTCGATGGTCAATCAACCATTCTCTGGGTCTGGGGCGGGTTGCTGGTTTTTCTCACTGGTCTCTATGCCTGGGCGACGGTTGCCTTTGGCCTGCGCTTTTCCAATCTCACCCATCGCGGGATTTTGACCCACGGTCCTTATAGCTGGACCAAGCATCCCGCCTATGTCGCCAAAAATGCCTATTGGTGGCTCGCGACCATGCCGTTTCTGGTGACGTCGGGTAGTATCAGCGATTTTGTTCGCAATACAGTGCTGATAGCGGCGGTCAGCGGCGTCTATTACTGGCGTGCCAAGACCGAGGAAAAGCATCTGCTGAGCGATCCGGCCTATAAGGATTATGCCGAATGGATGGACCGCAATGCGCCGATCCCGCGCGCGTTCAACTGGGTCAAGCGGCGGATCGGCTGGTGGACCCCGGATCAGGGCCAGGAGCCGGAAATCCAGCCTGCCGAATAGGATTGTCGGAATCAGCCGGTGCAGCTAATCCCCTGTCATGACGATGATCGGAACGGATGGAAAACACCGGTGCTTCGGCGGACAGGCGGGCAAGGAATTTTACGGCGACTATCATGACCGGGAATGGGGCGTTCCGGTCCATGATGACCGATTGCTGTTCGAAAATCTGATTCTCGAAGGCGCGCAGGCTGGCCTGAGCTGGGAGACGGTGCTGCGCAAACGCGATGGCTATCGCCGCGCCTTTCACGGATTTGATATCTTGCGCTGTGCTGCAATGGGTGATGATGAGCTGGAAGCTTTGCGGGACGACGCCGGCATCATTCGCAACAGACTCAAGATATATTCTGTCCGCAAAAATGCGCTGGTTTTTCTGCAGATGCAAAGGGAGTTTGGCAGCTTTGATGCATGGCTATGGGATCATCTGGATGGCCCCCCGCCAGTCAACCGGCCCGGGCATTTCTCCGATATGGCAAGCACGTCGCCGATCAGCGATGCAATCTCCAAAAAACTGAAAAAACGCGGCATGAGCTTTGTCGGCAGCACCATCATTTACGCCTATATGCAGGCAATCGGAATGGCCGACGACCATCTCGCCGGATGCTGGAAAGCCTGACTGGGCTGATCATCTCACGGGCTCGCGCCTCGACGGCTGCGAGCCTGTGATAATCACCTGGTTGAGCAGCGATCAGTTCGGGTTTTTGAGATAGGCAATCACGTCGGCGCGTTTCTGTGCATCCGGCATGCCGGCGAAAATCATCTTGGTTTTCGGGATCACCCGCTGCGGCTTTTCGAGAAACTGGAATAATTTTTCTTCTGTCCAGATGATGCCACTATTGGCATTGGCCTCGCTATATTTGAAGCCTGCAACCGAACCGGCTTCGCGGCCAATAATGTTTGCCAGTGACGGGCCGATGCGGTTCATTCCAGGATCAACCACATGGCAGGTGCGGCACTGCATGAAGGCGGATTTTCCCGAGGCGACATCACCGGTCAGACTTGCATAAGCAACACCGTCCAATGTGGTGATATCATCAGCGGCTGGCGGTCCGCTATCTACGGGCGCTGCTGCTTCAGTAGTGGCCGCTGCTGCGGCGCTTGGCGCTGGTTCAGTGAATTCCGACCCATCGCCCGAACATCCTGCAGTTAAAACTGCCAAAGCGACTATCGCAGTTACCGACTTCATCCTGACCATATTCTTTCCTAACGAGCTATATTAATAGCAGAATCAACACCATAGCCACCTAGTGCGGGTGACTTCGAAAATAAACTGCCGATCTGCAATTTTACCATTTTTTGATCGGGCCTTTCATCGCCGTGCACCATTTCGGGTCTGTCGGCCTTCGCCTTTCCCCTGTCCGCCGGATGCTGCGTTGGCACAGGCATGAAAAAACCGCTATCGCCTGTGAATGTTCAGGATTAGAAACGCGACACCGATAGAGTAGCGGATCGGGCGGGTCGCCGGGGCTGGCCGAATTGCACAGTTGAAAGAGAGTGGCTCATGATATTGGCACTGAAGAAATATCTTTCGCGGTTGCCGGAAAAAATCTGGTTCCGGGCGATGCTGTTCAGCGTTGCCGCAATTGCCACTGCGGTGGCGGCGGAGTGGGTTGGCCCCTTGTTGCCCTATGAAGGGGATCTCGAGGTCGCCAGCGGTTCGGTCGGAGACATATTGACGATTCTGGCATCCAGCATGCTGGCGGTCATCGCTTTTTCCGTTTCCATCATGGTGTCGGCTTATGGTTCGGCGACCAGCACGGCTACGCCCAGAACCATCGCTCTGATGCTCGCCGATGATCGCTCGCAAAATGCCTTGTCGACTTTTCTCGGCACGTTCCTGTTCAGTATCGTCGGCATTATCGGCCTGTCTGCCGGATATTATGATGATCGCGGTCGCATCATCCTGTTCTTCGCCACGATCGCCGTGATTGTCGTCATCACCGGAACACTGATCAACTGGATTCAGCAGCTTTCCACGTTCGGCAGGATGAATGACCTTATCGAGCGAGTGGAGATGGCCGCGTCAAAAGCGTTGCGCTGGCATGGCCAGCACCCCTATTTGAACGCCCAGCCGCCAGTCGAGATACCGAAGGAGGCGCTTCCCGTCAGCAGCGATATTGCCAGCGGCGTGGTGACTTCTGTCGATCTGGATCAGCTGGAGGAAGCCGCCGAGAAATATGGCGTGACAGTCTATCTCGCCATTCATCCGGGCAAGCTGGTCTATCCGGCCCGGCCGCTGCTCTATCTGTCCGGCGACGAGGCCAACGGGGCTGATGACCAGCCGTTTCGCGATGCCATATTGGTCGAGCATGACCGCAGCTTCGATCAGGACCCGCGATTTGGGCTGGTGGTGCTTTCCGAAATAGCCTCGCGGGCATTGTCCCCCGCCGTCAATGATCCGGGCACGGCCATTTCAGTCTTGGATAGCGGCCTGCGCTGTTTCGAGGTCTTGGCACAAGCCAGTTCGGCACCAGAAGATGCGCAATATTCCAGAGTCCATGGCCCGGTGATCACAACGGAAGATCTGTTCAACGACTTTTTTGCCAAGATTGCCAGGGACGGGGCGGGAATGGTGGAGGTGCAGCAACGCATTCAGCTGTGCCTGCTGGCGCTGGCCCAATCATGGCCGGACATATTTTCGGCAGCCGCATCAGAAGCGTCCCGCAATGCACTGGCGAGAGCGCTCGACACCATTGTCCACAAGCCGGACATAAAGGATCTGAAGGCGAGATCGCAAAGGGTCATCGACAGCGGCGGAACATAGGGGCCGTCGGCCGGGAGGCATCGCTGCTTGGTAAAGGCCGGTTCTCAGCCTGGCGCAAAAGCCGCCATGATATCCGGGATTGCGGTGGGGCTGTCCATTTTCTGCAGCGCTGAAATGGCGTCCGCGATGACCAGATCATATTGCGTAACCGGCCCTTCCAGGGCGCAAGGCTTTGCGCCAATGGCACGGATCAGGCCATGGGCTTTCTTGTTGGTGCGCAGGGTTTCGATCCGCAAATGGCGAAGGCCTTCACAATAGCAGTCGAGGAAAAGCGCCGTCATCAATAGACGCGCGACGCCCTGGCCGTGATATTGGTCCAGCACGGCGATGGCGAACTCGCCAGCGTCGCTGGTTGCGGCCTCGCGAAAAACATGCGCTACGGCAATGGCGGGATGATCATTTGCATCCATATTGACCACCCCCCAGGCGAGATGATTGGTGCCATCCACGCTCGCCAAACGTTCAACGACCGCAGGAGGCATGGTTTTGGATCCCGAGAAAAAGCGCAAATAGCGGCTCTGGTCGGACAATTGGCCAATGCCTTTCTCGATCTGCCCACGGTCGGAGTGGCGGACGCGCCGCAGACAGACATGCATGCCATTGTCGAGTCTGGCATCCACCGACTGGACCTGATTTTGAAACGACCATGCCTCAGCCATCGAATCTCTCCTCACCGCGCCGCGATCACTGTCCGACCGGCCGAACTCCGTCCCGATCCGCACGGGACCGCTGGAAATATCATCAATTTCCACAGGAAGCCATGGGCTTTGCCGCGCTCGTCCATCTGTTCGGGCTGCAGCCCGGAATGGCGATTGTGAGAAACCGGTTCCCCGGTCAGCGGTTATTGGCTGATAATTCGCCAGCCCGCTGGCCGGGACCGGGAAAGCCTTCAGGCGATCATTCAGCGCACCGTCACGGTTACAGCCCGGCGGTTCAGGCCCCATGCCGTTTCATCCGAGCCCAGTGCGTCTGGCCGTTCCTTGCCATAGCTGACCACCGATATTCTCGACAGCTCCACGCCCATGGTTGAAAGATAGTTTTTCGCGGCATTGGCGCGGCGTTCGCCGAGCGCCAGATTATATTCGCGGGTCCCGCGCTCGTCGCAATGGCCTTCGACCCGGATACGAACACTGGGATTGGCTACCAGCCAGGCCGCCTGGCTGCGCAAGATTTCCTGATCTGTGCTGTCGATATTGCTCCGGTCGGTGTCGAAAAATATTCTGTCTGCGGCAACATTGGCCAGAAAATCCTCCTGGCTGCCCTTGATCGGGCCGCTGGATGAATCGTAATAGTTCATATTGTCGCCAGGCGCTGGTGGCAGGCCTTCCGGTGGCTTCTTGCTACAGGCCGACAGGGCCAGAGCCGCAAACAACAGGGGCATGGATATCAAGTTTACTGAAACGCGGGATTGGGACATTTGGAAAAACCTTTTGACTGTTACAAGTGCCTTTTAGCCCATCTTATTCACGAGCCTAATTTTTGCAACGGCTGAGGCTCATATCCGTATTTTTCGATAGCATATGGCGCGGTGGTTGGTGGCGTCTGTTTCATCGCGTTTGGCTTGCCTGATCGGATGCCGATGCTTGGGGTTGAGGACGAGGGTTTAGGCGCGAACAGCCGTGCAGCGATTACGGGCTGGCGGGGTGCAAGCTGATGGCGAGGGTGCGGTA
>Ga0209491_10000945_pt1 | contig 57981 bp, 43 predicted proteins | sample BON02_FD_187213 | JGI IMG/M metagenome (GOLD analysis project Ga0209491, IMG submission 187213) | Freshwater microbial communities from Lake Bonney liftoff mats and glacier meltwater in Antarctica - BON-02 (SPAdes) (version 2) | ecosystem: Environmental > Aquatic > Freshwater > Ice > Glacier... | reverse complement strand
GTTTGTAACTTGAATGTGGCAACTGATTTTCTTTTCTTTCTTTATAATATCAATAATTAAGCTTTTATTGTACATCAGTGATATGCTATATGTAAGTATTATAAAAATAACTCCATAAGAAGAAAGGAAAAATGCCTCAGAATTTCCTAGCTTAAAGTAATGGGCAATTTGTTCTTGTTTGTAAATTATTAAAATAATACGAGAAATATGAATAATAAAAAGTACGCAAAATATAAGTCCTATGCTACGCGTCAATTTACGCATTTTTAAAGGCACTCTGACTAACATCAACCAAGCTATTTGAAAACTTAACAACACATAGCTTATTGATATATTAAGTCTTCTTATAGTTATATCTGGTTCAATAAAGGTGAAATAGGATTGAACTAGCAAGAAAATAATAACCAAAAGGTAGTTCTGAACGTGTATTCCTCTTTTATTTACAAATTGTTCAAACCCTATCATTAGTAAAGCTGTAGATGCAACAACTAGGGTATTTCCAACTACAATTGAAATCCAATCTGTAAAAATATTTTGGAAAAACAAAAGGGTATTCCCGGAGGCACTTACTATGAAGCTTAGTAATATTGAAAAGGATTCTGTATACCTAAACTTTACTTGCGAATATATTGAGCCTATTAAGAATGCACTTACAATATTAATAATTATATAGCCAAGGAAAATGGTTTGAATATCAATGTGAAACATATTGATTTATGTGAGATTAAACAGCTACTTTAATTAATGTATGACTACAAGTATTGCGGTAAGTATGGATTTTTTCGGTTACAATCATGCCAAATAGCAACTATTTTCAATATTGTAATTTATGTGTATCATTATTAGTTAATGGTAGTTTCAAGCAACAAGTGCGACACCGTAGTTCAAAAATAATTCATTTGGAGTGTTAAAGTTCAAATTTTTTCGTGGTCTGGCATTTAGCAGATTAAGAACCGCAGTTACTTGCTTTTTAGAGATATTGGTGGTTTGTGCTATTCGTTTATTCAAGGTAGGAGCGAATATAGAATGACTAGAATCAATCTGCGGTCAAGGTGGTAAAATTTAAAAAACCTTTGAGTTTGTATTTTACACTTGTATTTGAGTTTGTTCGCCTAAGCGAAACTATCGTTTACTCCAAGCATCACTCTTATGCTCCGCCACCTTCACTTCTTTGTGTTCATTGAACTCTAGGTAAGTAAATAGAGCTGCTGCTTTATTGATTTCTGCATCTTGCTCTGCACGACCTTCAGGTGTATAGTATTGAGCTATGAAATTGGTGTCAAAATCACCTTCTACAAATTTAGGATGTTGCATCACAAATCGTCCAAAGTCTAGTGTAGTAGGTATGCCTTCTATAGTAAACTCATTACAAGCGATAATCATACGCTGAATAGCTTGCGTACGGTCTTCTCCCCAGACTATCAGCTTAGCGAACATGTTATCGTAGTAGATGGGAATCTCATATCCTTCGTACACAAAATCATCTAAACGGACCCACTCATGCTGAGGGGGATCGTACTTGTCTATAGAACCTATTGCAGGTACGAAGTCATTTTCTGGCTCCTCGGCAGTAAGACGCAGCTCTATAGCGTGGCCGTGAGCTTTTATATCATCTTGTACATATCCTAGTTTCTCGCCTCTAGCTACTTTTATTTGTTCTTCGACGAGGTCTAGTCCAGTGATAAGTTCCGTTACCGGATGCTCTACTTGTAGACGTGTATTCATTTCTAAGAAATAAAATTTGTGGTCTACATCTAGTAAAAACTCAACCGTTCCCGCTCCAGAATAGTTGCACGCTTTGGCTACGTTTACAGCAGCTTCCCCCATTTCTTTTCGGAGCGTATCAGTAAGTACAGCACTTGGTGCTTCTTCCACTAGTTTCTGATGTCTCCGCTGTATAGAGCATTCTCGCTCTAAGAGATAAACCACGTTGCCATGGTTATCGGCTATCAGCTGTATCTCTATGTGACGTGGTTTTGTTACGAATTTTTCTATGAAAACAGAACGGTCACCAAAAGCACTTTGAGCTTCACTCTGTGCCGTTCTCATTTGGCTTTCTAGTTCTTCAGGTTTCTGCACTATACGCATTCCCTTTCCGCCACCACCTGCACTTGCTTTTACGAGTACAGGATAGCCTATTTGATTAGCTACATCAGCAGCTTCTGTGATATCTTCTACTGCGTGATTAATACCTGGAACCAAAGGAACTCCATATTTCTCTACGGCTTGCTTACTAGCTATTTTGCTCCCCATGAGGTCTATAGCTTCTGGGCTAGGACCTATGAACGTAATGCCTGCATCGGTTACTGCTTTTACAAATTTGGCATTTTCTGATAAGAAACCGTAACCTGGATGTACACCATCCACGGCATTGTCTTTACAGATTTGTATTATTTTATCCGCTTGCAGATAACTCTCTGAACTGGCCGCTGGCCCTACACAAAAAGCCTCATCGGCTAGCTGTACGTGCTTAGAGTATCGGTCTGCTTCTGAGTAAATAGCTACAGTGGAGATACCCATCTTGCGACAGGTTTTTATCACTCTTACGGCGATTTCGCCACGGTTTGCTATTAAGATTTTTTTCAAGGCTTTTTGAGCATTGGTAGGTGAATGTACTTGGCCTCGTCTTTTCCTATTTTATTGATGCCAAACAAGCCTCCGTCTGCACGAGCTACCGAAGTAGCTAAGCTTACTAGACTATTATATAACTGTGTGGCATACGTAGAATCTAACTTAGGGAAGATATCATTTAACTTAGCGATGTGCTGCTCTAAGAATGCAAGTCTCTTCTTACCATCCGAGGATAGTGATTTGAGTGCAAAATCAATCTCTTCGTCTACGTGCTGGTCCAAATTCTTGAAAAGATTTTTTACGTCATTTTTTAGTGTGAATGATTTGATATGTATAATTTCTTTAGCCCTATCTATTTCTGCCTCCTCTATATTGTGGTCTGCACATGCTATAAGCAAGGTAACCCAGATTGGCGAGCGTCTCACCAAGGTTTGCTCTTCTGCTGATAAATTCTGTAGTTGGTATAACATTAAATGTACTTTTGCGGTGGCAAATTTATGCAAACTGTACTTATTAAGCAGATAAAACAACTTTTTCTAAAAGAGCTCAAAATGGAGCTTAAGAATAAGTACGCTCTTTGGTCTTTGGTACTATTGCTTGTGGTGTCTGTATTTATCATCTATACCATACAGCGAGAAGCAAGTAATCAGGTGTGGCACAGCCTTTTTTATGTGGTCCTCATCTTTGGTGTGGTGCAGAATATTGGGCGTAGTTTCTTGATGGAAAATAAAGGCAGTCTACTGTATTATAAGTTCCTAGTAGATAGCCGAGCTATTATTATTTCTAAGATACTGTATCAGTTTTTGGTGAATGCTTTTTTCTTGGTAGTGCTCACCGCTCTTATGTCTTTTTGGCTGCCGCAAAGTATCCAGCACTTATGGGAATATATAGTCACAGCATTACTCTTTACGTTGTGTAACTCTGCTGTATTTACATTCAATTCTGCCTTAGCTCTCGGAGCAAAAAATAGCAGTTTGGTAGCTATGATACTGAGTTTACCCTTACTTATTCCAAGTCTTTTGGTTAGCCTAAAGTCTGCTAGTAAAGCCCTTTCTCCTTTAGATAATCTAAACTATATCCAAGACTGGGGAGTGCTACTATTGCTACTTATTATGCAACTCGTGCTTTCGGTAGTACTATTTAAGTATGTGTGGGATGAGTGATTAAGTCTAAGAGTAAATTCACTGTGACCGTGCACGAGGCGTGAAGTGAACAAACTGATTCACCGCGGCGAATAAATATTCTTATCTACTGCTGCAAATTGAGGCCTAAGAAACAAGTCTCACATCTCAATACTCACTCTTTGTCCACCCTTCGACTCCGCTCTGGATGACAAAGACTAATACGCCTTAGCAAACAACACCCTTTCCTTACTTGGCTTGCCAGAGTATACGCATACGCCATCTTCTTGTGGATTGTCAAAAGGAATACACCGTATAGTTGCTTTGGTAGCTTGTTGTATTTTGTCTTCCGTCTCTGCAGTGCCGTCCCAGTGTGCCATTATAAAACCTGTTTTGTTTTCCAACACATCTTGAAACTCTTCCCACGTGTTGACTAGTGTCGTATGATTATCTCTATGGTTTAGAGCTTTGAGATAAATCTCCTCTTGCATAGCTTGTAGCAGGTGCTCTATCTTATTTTCTATGTCTATAAGATCGTATGATTTTTTCTCTTTCGTATCTCTACGTGCTACCTCTACAGTGCCCGCTTCTAAGTCTCTATTGCCTATGGCCATACGCACAGGTACGCCTTTACGTTCCCACTCTGCAAATTTGAAACCTGGTTTATGTGTGTCTCTCGTATCATACTTCACGCTTATGCCTTTTGCTCGTAGGTTTTTGATGATTGGGTCTATTCGTTCGCTTATGGCATCTAACTGCTCTATCCCTTTGTATATAGGGACTATCACTACTTGTATAGGTGCCAGGTTAGGAGGCAGTACCAGTCCTTCATCGTCAGAATGCGTCATTACCAACGCTCCCATTAGTCGCGTACTTACTCCCCAGCTAGTAGCCCATACATGTTCTAGTTTTCCTTCTTTACTCGCAAATTTCACATCAAATGCTTTGGCAAAGTTTTGACCTAAAAAGTGCGAAGTGCCCATTTGTAGAGCTTTACCATCTTGCATTAGTCCTTCTATACAGAGTGTGTCGTCTGCTCCTGCAAATCGCTCACTCTCTGTCTTATGTCCCATTATAGTAGGGATGGCTAGTATGTTTCGTGAAAATTCTTCGTACACACGAACCATTTGGTCTGTTTCTTCCATTGCCTCTTGTTTTGTAGCGTGAGCAGTGTGCCCTTCTTGCCACAGAAACTCAGCAGTTCTTAGGAATAGGCGCGTACGCATTTCCCAACGTACTACGTTAGCCCATTGATTTATCAATAGAGGTAAGTCTCTATAACTCTGTATCCACCCTTTATAGGTATTCCAGATGATAGCTTCACTCGTGGGTCTTACTATGAGCTCTTCTTCTAGTTTAGCATTAGCATCTACACGCAGTTTACCTGGTTTGTCTGGGTCACTTTCTAATCTGTAGTGTGTCACTACTGCACATTCTTTGGCAAAACCCTCGGCATTTTTTTCTTCTGCTTCAAAAAGACTCTTAGGTACGAAAAGTGGGAAGTAGGCGTTTTCATGTCCGGTCTCCTTAAATCTTCTGTCTAGTTCGGCTTGCATCTTTTCCCAGATGGCATATCCGTATGGTTTTATGACCATACATCCGCGAACGCTACTATGCTGAGCAAGGTCAGCATCTTCTACTAGATTATTGTACCACTTGGAGTAGTCTTGAGCTCGTGTTACTTTTTCGAATGCCATTTGATTTATTTTTGGTATGCTGTTTGAATATAATAGTATGACGGCAAAATTAAACCGTTAGTTTGAATTAAAATTTTAGCACCATGAAATTATACACGTATCTCGCTCTCGCCACCCTTTTCCTATCTAGTTGCGCTAGTTCTAGGATGACTACCACCTCCACTGATGATGTATATTACACACCAGAAGATGACATCATTATTGTACGAAAAGCACCACAGCCCGCTCCTGAAAAATATACACCTCAGGAACCTACACGATTATCAGACGATCAGGACGCTATACCTACTGAAGATTATGCCGATGTAGATGAAACGGATTACGAAAAAAGAATTCGTAGGTTCAGAGGAGAAGAGTTTGAGTACTCATATGAAAATGGATATGCGCAAGGATACCAAGATGCAAATCAGGATAATCAATGGAGTAATAACCGAAACAATGGATGGAACAACGGATGGTATGGGGCTAATAATTTGGGATATAGTCCTTGGAATGGCAATAACTATTGGGCTAGACAGAGAGGCGGATGGAGTATAGGGTATAACAGCTGGAATGGGTGGAACGCTGGTTACGGATGGGGTAATTATGGATGGAACAATCCATATGCTTGGAATGGCGGATGGGGAGGTCAAGGCAATTTTAATAATGGCTGGAACAATGGCTTTTATGGAGGAGGGTTTTGTGGCAACCCATATTATGGCAATGGTTTTAATAACGGTTGGAACAATGGTGGATACTATGGAGGAAACCGATGGGGGAATGGATTTAATAACAGTGGATACAATAATGGCTGGGGCAGAAACGGAGGATTCCGTAATGCCAATAATAGTGGAAGCAATACTAATGGAGGCGTAGATTACCAAAGATCAGATAGGTATAATAAAGCAGCTAATAGCCCAAGACAGCGAGTAGGAGGGAATACTTCTGCACCACAAAGTGGTACTGTTAACACAAGAAGACCAGGAGGTCAGAAAAAGGTAATTACTGGAAGCGGAGGTACAGCTGAAGTACAAACTGGTGGAGTAGGAAATGCAAGAGCAGCTACACCATCACGTAGACCGTCTACTGTGACAGATGCTAAGCCTGTAGGTAATGCTCGTGGTACGAGTGGAACGGTAAGAAGTAGTAACTCTGGTGGTACAGTAAAAGGGAATACCAATACAGTGAATACACGCTCAAGTGGTACAAACACCACCAGATATAAAACCACAACACCTACGAGAAACACTACTCCAAGGGCGACAACGCCGAGTAAAAGTACGACACCAAGGGCGACAACGCCGAGTAGAAGTACTAGACCTGCTACGAGAAGCTCTACACCCAGCAGAGCTAAGACTCCGAGTAGATCATCTAGACCTACATATACTGCACCAAAGAGAAACAGTACACCAAGTAGAAGCTATACCCCATCATCTAGAAGCAGTTCGCCAGCTAGAAGTGCTAGCCCAAGTAGAAGTAGTAGTCCATCTCGCTCTGCAACTCCTAGTAAAAGCAGCGGTAGCTCTGGAGGGAGAAGAAGATAGTTTTTGTTAACTTACTGGAAGTCTACGTGCCGAATACATAGTAGAACGAACATAAAAAAGAAGCCATGAAAAAGATAATATTTACCGCCCTACTAGGGCTACTCATCACTAGAGCTAGTGCTCAGAGTGACATAGACGTACTCAGATATAGTCAGGGGGATGTTTCGGCATCTACTGCCAGAGCGTTAGGTCTTGGGGGAGCCATAGGTGCTATGGGTGCCGATCAAACCTCGATACTTGTAAATCCTGCAGGATTAGCTCAGTATAGAACAGGTACGTTTAACGTGACGCTCTCTACGGCTAGCAAGCAAAATCAAACAGACTACCTCAATAATTCAAGAAAGTCTAACCTATTTAATGGGCAGTTTAATAGTATTAATTTAGTGAATACTCAGGTAAAATTACAAGGAGGTAATCCTGTGAAAACAGGATGGGTAAATACGAACTGGGCTATAGGGTATAATAGAACGAATGATTACAATAGGAATATAAGTTACACAGGAACAAGCAATAACTCGTACACTAATTATGTAGCAGAGTATGTACAAGGATTAGATGCCTCTCAGCTCAATGCCAATGACGAACAACTGGCAGATGGCTTTTATTATATGGAAAATATGTTTTGGTACGGATACCTTATAGACTCTGCAAATAATGGAAACTATTTTGCAAATATGGATAATGTAGCTGGGAATATAGCGCAGAGTGGAAAGGTAGTAACACGTGGTTCATCTGGTGAGTTTAACCTAGCCTTTGCAGGGAACTATGAACATAAGATATATTTCGGGGCAGCCCTCAATGTGCATCGGGTGAACTATACGGAGACCAATGTATTTTCTGAGATAGATAATCCAAATACTACGGGCAATTGGAGTTCATTTGACCTTACACGTAATCTAGAGACAAGTGGCCTCGGATTTAGTGGTAGGCTAGGAGTCATCTTCAGACCCAATAAAAATATACGTATAGGAGGTACTATGCATACGCCAACTTTACTGAGCCTTACGGATAAATACAGTGATGAGCTATTTGTGCTGTATGATGATGGTAGTTCAGAAGATCTCAATACCATAGACAAAGAATTCACCTATACTGTGGTTACTCCTTCTAAGTATGGACTGCAGGGAGCATATATCTTTGGTAAGAAAGGACTAATAAGTGCAGAGATAGAGACCTCTGATTATAGCACTATGAATCTGAGCAGTGATAATGCCTTTTTTGATGAGGTGAATGAGACGATTACGGATAAGTATGGTAGGTCCACTACTTTTAAAATAGGAGGAGAGTACGCTATGAATGATTTTAGACTACGAGGTGGTTTCGCTAGTATCGGTTCTCCTTTGCAAAGCGGAGAAGACTTTCGCAGGAATATAGTAAGTGGAGGAGTAGGCTTCCAAGAAAAAGCGTGGGCATTTGATTTTGGACTATCTCGAGAGATTACATCAGATGTATATGTGCCGTACACTGTAAGAGGTGCAGAGTCTAATGTGGCTAGTTCTAGTCTTAGAAACACTAGAATTATGCTCACGCTTACTACTAAGTTTTAAGTCAAAGTTTCATTAGTTCATCTTACTTTTGAAGGGTGAATGATGAAGGAGAGATAAATCCAGAGATACTGAGGAGAATGATGATGGGAGATTTCTCATCAGCATTTAGCTCCAAGACACAGTCGTCTAAGACCAAGCAGACAAAAGAACGTAAGGTAGAATTTGACCTTCACTTTGAAAATCTGTATCCCACCAAAGCATCATTGCCTACGGCAGAAAAACTCAGACTACAATTAGAGGCTTTAGAAGATTTTATCAAAGATGCCAATAAAAAAAGTGTACGCCACGCCTATATCATAGTAGGAAAGGGAGATGGAGTTCTTCGCAAAGAAGTGAAACGAAAGCTAGTCTCTAAGAATATCAAGCACAGTGAAGTAGCTGACCCGCCATATTTTGGCAATGCGATTAAGGTTTCCTTTTGAGATAAAAGTAGGAAACAACTCCGGATTTTAGGTAGTCTGGAATTAGAGATATTCATATTTGCAAAAGAAATATGGATGCATATTTTTGACAGCAGTTATGAACAGAAAACTTAACGTACTACTCATTTTACTTGTAGCGGTATTTTGCCAAGCTCAGTCACCTGAGTATAAAGGTCTTTTATGGAAAATATCTGGCAATGGACTAGATAAACCCAGTTACTTGTATGGCACTATGCACGTCAGTAATAAAGTTGCGTTTCATCTAAGTGACTCGTTTTACAAGGCTATAGAGAGTGTCGACGTGGTGTCTCTAGAGATTAATCCAGAGACATGGATGGAGACCATGACTAGCGATTATTATGTAGCTGATAATATGGGGAATGCCTTCAGTATGCGAAATAATAATAGCCAGCTGGGCTTTTATAAATCCATCTTTGAACTAAAGCAGCCAGACAATAAATCAATAGGCTCAGCTTTGGGAGCAGAGCTAGGTATACTAAACTCGCTGCTCTACCGTACCAGTAATTATTCTGCTGATTTTCAAGAAGATACTTATTTAGACTTATTTATTTTCCAAGCTGGTAAAAAGCAAGGCAAGGAGATTGCGGGACTGGAACTGCTGGGGAATACCATGAGGCTCAATGAGCTTGCTGCAAAACCAGAGAAGGATAAGAAAAAGAAAAAAGCCCTCAAGGAGATAACGGAGAGAAAAAAACACGATCTCACTAAAGTGTTAGACGGCAAGTCGTATGGAGAAGTAATGGAAAATGCCTACAGACTAGGAGATTTGAATCTGCTAGATTCTATGAGTAGAATGGCTAGTACAACTTTAAATCATGATCTTATCATAGTGTATCGGAATGCAGGTATGGCTGACGCTATGGATTCTATAATGCAAAATAAGTCGCTCTTTGCCGGTGTAGGTGCTGCTCACTTAGCGAATAGCTACGGTATGATAAATCTCCTTAGAGAAAAAGGCTATACAGTTACTGCCGTAGATGGGGCTAAATCGGATTATGGGAATACTGTAAAAGAAAAATTAGAAGAGACCTTCATTACTCAAGAGTTTACGAAGCAGACCTCATTTGACGGTAGCTTTAGTACATACATGCCCGGACCTCTCTATGAGTTTCCTGAGGCAGGTAACACTATGATGGCTGCCTATCCGGATATGGCTAATGGTGCCACATATGTAGTCACTCGTTTGTTTACGTTCGCACCACTTCACGGATTATCTCAAGATAAGTATTTAGATAAGCTAGACAGTCTCTTTTTTGAAAATATCCCCGGTAAGATAGAGCGTAAAAATAGAATAGAAATAGACGGTGTCCCTGGCTATGATATAGTGAATAAGACTAAAAAGGGTGATGTACAACGTTACCATATAATGGTGACTCCTATAGAGGTGATTATCTTCAAGGCTTCAGGAAAGAAAGAATTCATTAATAGACCAGAGGTAGACAAATTCTTTTCAAAGATTCATTTTTACAAAGGAGATGGGGAAGAATTTTCTCCTAAAAATACCGCATATAAAATTAATCTTCCGGGTACTCCTGTGTATGAAGCAGAGAACAATGCTTTTATGCGTGGATTTTGGAAAAAGACTGTGCAAAGTTATGATCAGGATGGCGGGTATTATGCAGTGATGAATAAGAGTCTGATGGATTTAGAGTTTATGGAAGAAGACTCATTTGAAGTACATCAGATTACCAAGTACTTCCATGACCAGTTTAAGTATGAGCTGACCGAGCAAACACAAGACAGCTTACAAGGATATACCGCATATTCTGCTAGAGGTGAGAAAAAGGGTGAAAAACTACATACAAAGTCAGTATGTGTAGGGAATCAGTACTACCTACTGGTGGCACTTACCTCTGATGAAGAGAAGGCTGGTGAGTTTTTTAATAGTATGGAGTTATTGCCTTTTAGCTTTAGAAGGTCCTTTGAGCAAAAGCATGACACTTCACTCTTATTTGATGTGGTGACCAATGTAGAGGTGCCAGCCGAGCAGACTTCTTTGTATAATTTTTACAGAGATAATGAAGATGAAGACGATAGTCACTTAGAAGAGACCAAGACAGCCATATACTATAGCAAGGAATCAGACGAGACTATATATGCCCGATTTTTAAGGTTTCATAAGTACTATTTTGAAGAAGAGGTAGATTCTATATGGAATGAGTATTTGAAGGAGATGACACAAAATACATTCTTCGTCAGAATGGATAAGCGTACCGAAAAAGACGGTGTCTATACTATGGAAGCCGAGGTGGGAGATACTAATTCAGGCAGAAATCTGCTTGTAAAACATAGTATAAAGGATGGTGCTTTATATTCATTATTCTCCGAATACAATTACAAGATGCCACGCAGTAAGTTCTTGGATGAGTTTTATACCTCGCTCACACCTTGGGATACTAGCATAGGCACGCCTGTTATTCAAAATAAAGTAGATATGTTTTTCGCTGATTTAGTCTCAGAAGATAGTACCACACGAGAGGCTGCTCGTAGCTCTTTTGGTGAGGTTGGGTTTAAGGATAAAGATGTACCTAAGATGATAGCGGCTTATTCTCAAAACATGACGGGTGCTCATAACCAAGAAAATAGAGCTAAAGTACTAGATAAAATAGGATACTTAAAACACGCAGAGATCTTACCTTTTATGGCTAAGACAATGAAAGAAGTAGGTGATTCGGTTCAATACCAGATACCGATATTAGAAGCTATAGCAGCTCAGCGTACCAAAAAGTCAGCTCGCATGTTTGTAAATATGCTCACAGAGGAGACTCCTTTAGGTGGAGGAGGATACTCGCTTACCAATATGTTTTATGCGTACAGGGACTCTCTAAAACTATCTAAAGAGATCTATCCAGAGGTACTTATGCTAGCTTCACTCTCTGAATACAAAGAGAAGATCTATGAGATACTGGCATCTATGCAGGATAGTGGGATAGCTAAGCCTAATATGTATAAGAAGTATCTGAAGCAGATAGCGTGGGAGGCTAATAATGAGGCTAAAAGACAGCAATCTAGTGAAGCATCACAGAGTGCAGACTTCTATAAAGAGGAGAGTCGCTCTACGCTATATGGGTATGATGATATTTTATTGTATTACGCTAAAATTCTATACCGCCACAAGAATAACGCGAAAGTGAAAAAGTTTTTTAGACGAGCAAAAAGTATCAATTCCCCAGGATTTAAAATAGACCTTGCCCTTTTGAAATTGGACAGAGAAGAGGAGAGACAGACCAGAGACGTTTGGGAAAATTTAGCTGCCAATAAAAATGATAGAATAGTGCTCTATCAGCGATTACAACTAATGAGTAGACTAGATTTGTTCCCCAAGAAGTATGATCACGATAGTATAGTGACCTCACTTTATGCACAGAAGATACGTATAAATCAGTATAAGGATAGTCTCGTTTTTGTAGAGAAGCACTATGTGAAGCGTGGTCAGGACTCTGGATACCTTTATTTTTACAAACACAAGGAAAAAGAGGAAGACTGGACATACGGCTACCTAGGACCTGTAGATACTAATAAGGCTGAAGTGGAGAGATACACTTACGAGTTTGACGAGGATATAAATTTCAATAAGTTTGAGGATGAAGCTCTGCAAATAAAAAAGGCTACTCGTACCTACCTGATGGAAAAGAGAAAGAGATACAGAGTTAGTGATGAGCCTGAGTTTGAGCCTCTCAAAACACAGCAAAGAAGATTTAATTACAATGGATATTAGGAATCTTTACTTTTTTAAGACCAATAAATCGTAAAATAAATAGAATACTTGCCAAAACACTACGAGTGAATAGATAAATGAAATGGATATTACTTTCAGCAATCCTCGGATTCGGCAATGTACAGACCAATCAAGTGAAGGTGTACGACGAGTTTTCAGCGTTTGAGTCTGATTATTTAAGCAACCTAAGTGGGGACACCACTTATGTGATCAATTTTTGGGCTACGTGGTGTGCACCGTGTGTAAAAGAGTTGCCCTACTTTGAGCAATTAAGAGAGAGGAATGAGATGAAGCCATTTAAGATGATTCTAGTTAGTTTGGATTTTAAATCCAAGTTAGAAGGAGTTAAATCCCTCATTGCTAAAAAAGGAATACAAAGTGAAGTAGTGTTGCTTGCTGATGGTAGAGCCAGTGAGTGGATCGACTTAGTAGATAGCACTTGGAGTGGAGCTATACCCGCTACACTAGTTATCAAAAATAACAAACGGTACTTCTACGAGAAATCGTACGAATCATATAAAGAATTAGAAGAAGATATATTAAAATCAGAATAACATGAAAAAGACAATTTTAGGACTTGTATGCATTGTAGCTCTAGGAGCTGCTACGCTAAGCACGAATGGGTATCAAGTAGGAGATACTGCGGAGGACTTCTCACTTATGGGAGTAGATGATCAGGAGCACAGCCTGGCAGATTATGAAGATGCTAACGGATTTGTGGTGATTTTCACGTGCAATCACTGCCCGTACTCAGTGGCTTATGAAGATAGAATAATAGCTCTACATGCTAAGTATGGAGAAGACTATCCGGTGATAGCTATTAATCCGAACGATCCTGTGTCGTATCCTTCAGACAACTTTGAGAATATGAAATTAAGAGCTGAGGAGAAAGGGTTTAAATTCGACTACCTATTTGATGATGGACAGCAAGTCTTTCCTAAGTATGGTGCTACTAAGACTCCACACGTATTTTTACTAGATAAAGATCTTAAGGTGCAGTACATAGGAGCTATAGATAACTCTACAGAAGAATCGGATGTATCTAAGACTTATCTAGCAGATGCAATAGAGTCACTAAGAGATGGAGAAACTCCAAAGGTGACGAGTACCAAAGCGATAGGCTGTGGTATTAAAGTAGCAAAGCAATAAGGCTTTAAAAGAAAACAATGAAAAAGGGCTATCTGATATGCAGGTGGTCCTTGTTTTTTGTATGGTAAGTAGGCCTTTTGTAGCTTGCACGCACTTATAATTATTTTAACACAGTCAGCGTCTGATGTAGGTAATGCTTATTGTAAAAGATATCTACTATAGTATATGATACGGCGTATACACCGATAGGTAGACTTTTGGTTTTTTCTAGCTCAGTTACGTCTCCTATACGCATTACATTTTCTCCCCATCTATTGTATACTTCTATTTGAAGTGATTGGATGAATGTAGTACTAAAATTAAGGTAATCATTTAATCCATCAGCATTAGGTGTGATAGACGTAGGTATATAAAAATCTACAAAAGGAAGTGCTAGAATACTCTGATATGCGGTATCAAAACACAACCCTTCATTACTGATTATAAGGTACGACGAAAAAGTGCCAGTGTCTGCATACCTATACTCTTGAGTGAAGTTAGGAGAAAGCACGTCACTAAATCCGTCGCCATAATACAATTCTGCAGACGTATGATTGAGTGACTTATCTGCAAATAGATAAGAGACCCTAAACTCCTCAGCACTACCATAATTAGCTGTATAATTAGCCGCAGGTTTAGCCAGTGTACGAGTAGTTATCATACTAGAGTCTGCACATCCCAGCGTATCTCTTACTATGCTGAGCAGAGTAGTACTATTGGCAGATGGGAGGTAGTACACCTCAGACGAGCCTTGCTCGCTCGGCTGTGTGATGGTATTGAGCAGTACAATATCCGCAAAGGTTTTCACGGTAGCCAGTGTAGTGTCAGACTTCCACGTAGTTAATACTGTGCCTTGAGCATCCTCACAGGCATCATCACCGCTTATGCTCACTTTTGGGATGCCGTATATAGTGATATCATTACTACTAGTGTCTGTACACTTAGATACTTGCCCAAAGGCAGTGCTAGTAAATGTGTAGTTTCCAGGAGAGACATACCTATGCTGATGATGCTCTATGGTATCTTTAGCACTTAGAGTACTAGATGTAGTCCCATCATTCCAAGAGTGCATGATATCAGTAGGTTCGTATATCGTAGTATTGGAAGTCAGAGTAATAGGCTGCTCATTTAGGCAAGCATTAATCTCTGCTTCACTGAGACTTATCACTGGTGGAGCATATACTTCAGTGTATACGGTGTCACTATCAGTACATCCATACTTAGTAGAGACTAGTGCTCCTAGCTCTATTCTCTTAGGTGTATTTATGATAGTGTTATAGTCTATATGATCATCCTGTGGTACTAGTGCTGTAGTAAGCAGACTTACTCCGTTCACAGACCAGTCTAGGATGCTACTATCCATAGATACTACTGTAGGAGAATATAGCAGTAGAGCATCTACACACGCAGCACTGTCTCCTAATAGAGATAGAGTAGGAAGTGGACGGATGTGTACCGCACGCCCAAAAGTGTCTATACATCCTACATCCGAATAGGCGGTAGAAGTGATGATATGAGCATACACCGTGCTACCGTTTAAGGCTAGCAGCAGACTGTCTGCAGACTTATAGATGATAGGAGTGGATGATATCAAGCTATCTATAGTGCCTAATGAGGTGAGTGCTTTTATGCCGTGGGTGGTAGTGCTATTCTCACATACATTAGTATCTCCCTGCCACAGAGCAGTGGAGCGAGGAGCTACACCTATAGTGAGTGTGTCAGATGCTGGGCAGCCGTCTGTAGTGTATGATTTTAATATAGTCTGATGCCATCCGCTAGGTAGCTGCAGTAATATGTTATCAACTATTGACGTATCTAATCCTATCGTACTACTGCTAGTAAAGTAGACTAAGCTATCATTGCTTTGTTTCAGAGAAAGCCCTTCATTTACACACAGGAGTAGTGTGTCACTCAGAGGAGCATTAGTTATATAATTTGTACTCCATGTATAGTCTGGCTGTGGAGTAGGATGAAAAGCTGCTATATAATTAGAATCTATCACTTGCGTACACCCTGCTATGCCCTCACTAAAGATACCATATCCTACGAGTCTATAGTTCAGAGAAAAAGTATCCTCAGTAGCGTACGTGTGAGATATGCTGATAGGATTTAACCCATTGGTAGCTAAACCCAGTGTATCTTTTTGGCCATCTCCCCAGTCTAGATAGATGGTCTCGGTGTGCTCTACAGTATCTATCAGCATTACAGTATGCTCTGTGCAGCTGGTATCGGCTACTAGAGTATAGTTAGTACTCATGGGCGGTACAGTTACGTTTATGTCTTTACTCTTGGTCTTGCCATAGCCGCAGTTATTGAATATAGACTTCTGAGTGATGGAATATGTGCCGCTACTATCATACGCATGCAGACTCTGGTCTCCATTAGCTATAGTGCCACTATCATACACTGTACTATCACCATCTCCCCAGTGGTAGGCTACCCGCTGCATGTACTGAGAGCCGTAGTATACGGCTAGGGTGCTATCCGCACAGCTGCTGAAGGCATCAAAACTAGCTCGCATATACGCACTTGGGGAGGTTGTTATTCCTTCATTATTGATATTCCCAGGAAGCGAATACCTGTTATAGGTATGTTGCTCCCCGTTGTATACGTTGGCATTAGCAATTGTGTGTGTATGTGTGCCGTGATTTTCACTCCAATATACTATACCGTCTGGGCCAGTGAATATACTCGTGAATCTAACAATACTCGGCTGAGCGTTCATTGTAGAATAGAACTTACTGAAAACAACTCTTGCTGTGGACGAAGGATTAGGATGAAATCGATCTATTTGGTAGATATTTCTTATGAGTTTATAAGGGTCATTGCAAATAGGAGAATAGGTGTAGGCAACATAAATAAGCGAGTCACTCTCTGAAAATGCTAAGCCGTCTAACACGGATTCGTAGGCTCCGCTACAGAAGTTGTAGTTAGGTAATTGAGCTTTGGTAAGCAAAGGTTTACTGTAGGTGACTGAACCAGTAATTTTATTAAAATCATATAGATTAAGTACATTAGTGCCATCGTCTTCTATTGTGGCTATTTGTGTGCCAGTATTATTTGCTTGTATAGCATTGCCAGCACTTCCGAAATAACTGGTCTGCGAAGTACCATTGCGTGTAGTTCTTTTATACTGATTGATTCCTGAGTTTAGTATCTCGAATGCCAATACATCATTAGTGGTATTGTACAGATGCCAATAGCTTTTGCCAGCACGTATGTTTGCTGTGCCATAATAACTTAATGGTGTCGGTATATTATCTGTAATAGTATTACACGATATACTATCTAGGAGCATGCTGTCATTGGCAATGTGCCAACTAGAAAAACTGAATGCATAATCGTTAGGGAGATTTCTACTTACTGACAGTCTTACTATACTATTGTCTTGAATTGGTGATAGGAATGCTGTTAAACTAAAGTATTGGACATCATAAGTTGATGCACAAGTATTAATCGGGTGTTGTGCATAAAATTGGTTGGAGAATGTAGTCATACTATCATTACGAAATAGATTGTAAGTGCCTCCTAAGACTGCTCCGTGACAATCGTTCACTAATAACTGGAAATTTAGATACTCGTCCGATAATAGAGTGTCAATTTCTAAACTATCATTTTGAAAGTTAAAGATCATTTTTGAGCCTACCCATATTTTATCTCCTTGCTGTGCTGACGCTGCACTGCAAAGAGATAAAAGAATAAGTATAGAAATGAAGTGCCTCATTGAAGTACTTAATTACTGTTTTACTACTTGGATAGTCTCTGTGCCTGCACGAGTAGTGATGGTGACGAAGTAGATGCCTGTACTCCAATCTGTGGTGTTTAGCATCGTTTCTCCTTGACTCAGACTCATCTCAGCCACTTTCTTTCCTAGTAGCTTGTTTACTCGTATTGTGGCTCCAGTACTTAAATCTAATGTCAGCTCATTATAAAATGGATTTGGGTACGCCTTAATTACAGATTGAGCATTTATTTTATTGATATTAACGGGGTCTCTTTTGTAAGATAACCAAGTCGGCTGACAGTAAACTCCATCAGCTATGGGGACCGAGGTAAGCTTTACGAATGGGCCCACAGCTCCGGAAGTTGTGTAATTATTAGTACTAATCGTTGTGCCATCCAGCACAGGGTAGGAATTTGCATTTGAGAATTTGATTAGAGGATTGCTATATGGACTAGCCGAGTAGTATTTCATTTGATTGGCAGGTGCTGGAGTAATATTCTCACTCCAGACGATGTTCCAGTCAGAGTTACTATTAAATGCTATAGATGGGTCATAGTCACCAGGAGGTGAGCTGCCACCTGGGGTGGGCATTACCCAGTCTGTCTTACGTCCGCTGCCTACTATACCGTATTTACAGTTTGATATTCTACTACAGAAGATGTCTAGATTTAGTCGAGTCGCATTTGTATTTAATGTAGGGTCTGTATTGCTAAGGGGGTTCACATCAGGAGCTATTATAATACCTGCTTCGTCTTGTCCACCCCCCTGCATATCTATAGTGATACCAGAGAAATAAGATTTTATGTTATCAGGAGGTGCGGGAGGGCCTGATGGATCTGAGATGGAATAAATTTGATTCAGATAAAATTGAATTCCTGTATTTTGTGGCTTCAGCGTGATGCCATTTAGGATAGTATTCGTGCAGTTTGTTAAAATTATTCCATTCTCTGACAGAGGTTGATTTGGAACGTAGTCTAAATAGTTATTTATATACTCACTTCCAAATTTAGTTCCCTTTATGTGAAGTTTATCGCAGTCATAAGCATAGATACCATTCACAAAATTGTCTAAAATCTTAATCCGGGCATTTGCTCCTAGGGTAGTGTTATTTAATTCTATTGCTGTAGTAGTGTTAGGAGTCCCTGGTAAATTATCATCTCTCTGATCAAAACGTACGCTGTCCATATACGAAATAGTAGAACCTACTGCGTAAAACATAGGGTTAGATGTTCGTTTATCATTTAAAAATGATGCGTATGAATTATTATTAGGGATATCCTTTAAAGAGTTGAATATACATTCTTGTATGTCAAAATCTGAATTTGAGGCAGCAATGTGAACTCCATTGTCTTCGAATTCTGCCTTCTGAACAATAAATTTCGAAGGAGAGTTGAGAATCGTAATCCCTACTTCTGCGTCATATATTTTAGCTGGAAGACCTGCACTTGGTATCCCGATAAAATCTAACTCACCACCGTTTACCACAATTCCTTTCCATGTGCCACAAGAGCTGAAAACGGCACCATCAAGGGTTAATTTAGATCCAGGAGTCACTAGAATTATAGCGTCTTGTTCCATTTTCATATGACCGCCGAGAACACAGTTGCCATTTATAATAAGTGTTTGTCCTATAACAGCATCGGTAAAAATACTAGAGCTACTTAATGTACCTCCAAACTCATATGTTCTATTGTCATTACAATTTGTGCTCAGTACGTTATTATCACACTCAAAGTCGACATTATGAGGAATTATTTCCTGTCCACAAGGACCGTCAACTGTGAGAGTATAAAAACCGGGTCGCCATAATTCATCGATAAAGCTAGAGGTAGATAGGATGCTCAGATTTCTCGTCCATACTGGGTTTGAGTACTCTATGTCGGCCATATAGTTTGGTGTCAGTTGACCTGGCACTAAATTACTGCATCCAATTGATGTTTGAGAGTTTGTAATATTACCCGTAGGAAATTGAGTCATTGAAATAGGAGTGTGTACTACACTCTCTACATTATTACTAGTATCAGGATACCACGGGAAGGTAACGGAGTAATGTCCTGGAGCGGTAGGTGAGTAGGCCGTTCCGCCAGTCTGCACTGGAATGGCAGCCGTGGCAGGATTATTGTCATGGTCATTCCACCATTCTATAATACTAGGATTAGGTACGAAGCTATTTGTGACCAGTATGTCGGTGCATCCTACCACTGCGACCGTACCACCTTCTGCAGCTACGATGGGATAACTTTGGCCCATGCTAATGAGGGATAAAGATGTTAAGAAGCTGATTAGCAGTGTCTTTAAAATTTGGGGGGTAATGTTTAATTTTTTCATAATCTTAGTTTTCTTTAAATTCAAAATGTCGAAAGTAAGAAATTCGTTGCACATAGGCAAACTAGCCTTCCGTGATTTTTTAGCACGAAGGCTAATTTGCAGTTTTCTTACGGTACAAAAAAAATGAAAGGAAATTCTCCGATAAGGAAATATATAAACGGGCTCTAACCGTCTCTGTCTAATTTAACTTTAGTCTTTTAAACTTTGACTTAATCTTCCTACCCTAAGTCCTCGTACTTAGTGAACTTGCCATCGTGCCAGAGTTCTTCTATCTCATAGAAGTCTCTCACTTCTTTTTGGAATACGTGTACCACTACATTCACATAGTCTAGGAGTACCCATCTATTTTGTCCTTGCCCTTCTCGGCTATTGGGTTTTTCACTCATAGTCTCCCGTACCACATCCTCCACACTATCCGCTATGGCTTTTGCTTGCCTGTCGCTATCCCCGTGGCATATTACAAAATAGTCCGCTGCTGCTTCATTGATGTGCGATAGATCTATCTTCACGATATTCTTCGCTTTCTTTTCCTGCATGCCTTTTACTATTACTTCTGCGAGTACGTCTGCCGGTTTAATATTTTTTGCCATTTAATGCGATAACTTTGCTGCAAAATTAGTCTAATACTTTAATCCGCTTTCCTTTTTGCACTCGTACAACATAGATTTTGTAAATGAGGTAGATTCTACCAACACCTACCTGAAGTCTCGCATAAAACAAGGGGTTGTAAAACAGCCATATGCAGTGAGTGCTGGCAGCCAGTATGCAGGTAAAGGACAGCGAGGGAAAGACTGGGAAAGTAAGCCTCATCAGAATATTCTAGTTAGCCTTTTGGTCTCTGATCCTGGAGATGTAGCAAGCCTATCTTGGTTAAATCATGCTGCAGCACTTTCAGTCGTAGATGTGCTTACTAAAATGGGTGTGAAAAATAGTGCTATAAAGTGGCCAAATGACGTATACGTGGGAGAGCGGAAAATAGCAGGGATTCTCACAGAAAATATAGTTTCAGATAAACGAGTGAGATATGCTGTAATTGGCATTGGACTGAATGTAAACCAACGAAGATTTGAAGAATATAAGGCTACGTCAATATCTTTAATTACCGGAGAAGAGCATAATACTGTAGATGTACTTCACTACCTATATGATTCGTTTTATCAACGAATTACCGAAAATAGCAGTTCATTGCTCGAAGAGGTGAATGCTAAGTTATATAAGCTGGGAAAAAATGTAACCTTTGAGAGAGATAACCGTATGGAAGAATATCAGATATCTGGTATTCACTCCAGTGGAAATTTGCTGGTAAAAAATAGGGAAGATATTATTCAACTAGAGCATCATAAAGTAAAATGGATACATTAAAGCTATGCATAGACATAGGAAATACCTCTACTAAGGCCGCCGTATATAACGGAGGCAGCGAAGTAGAATATATCGAACTATTTACAGTAGATGACTATAAGCGAATCACAGCAAATCCCATAGAGCTACTAGTTTCCAAGACTGGAAGCTATCCTGAACTCGAAGCTTTATTAAGACCGGAGCACTATCTCAGCCATACTACTCCACTACCCATAGCATTGGATTATGATACACCGCATACGTTAGGTAGAGATCGTATAGCTACTGCGGCAGCGGCGTTTTATATAGACCCTACATCCCCTTGGCTTATAGTAGATTTAGGTACCTGTCTTACAGTAGACTTGTTAGTGGATGGCGTATTTCTTGGAGGACTAATAGCTCCTGGAGTGCAGATGAGGCTAAAGGCTATGCATACCTTCACAGCAGGCCTGCCATTGGTAGAATATAATTATGATGTTCGCTTCCCAGGGAAAAGCACTGACGAGTCTCTGCAGGTTGGAGTCTGTCAGTCTATCGGGTATGAATTAGAAGGCTACATACGTGAAATGAATGTACAGTTCCCAGGACTCAAAATCGTTGATTGTAGCAGAGTTGAGATACTTTTTGGGAATGAGGTTAAAAATGAGATATTCGCACGCTCAAAATCAGTGCTGCAAGGACTAAAAAATATCATAGAATACAATGCTAAGAATTAATAAAACATGGGCTGTAGTCTTGTTATTCGCTTCTCTGTCTGCAGTAGCTCAATCTGGCACTAGCTCGCCATACAGCATAGCAGGTATAGGAGAACTGAAGTTTGGAGGGTTTAATCAACACAAGGGTACGGGTACCACATCCATAGCCCAACGCAGTAAAAACACCTTCTCAGCACTTAACCCAGCTTCTTATGCTAATGTAGGTTTTACTATTTTTGATGTTGGGGCTAGTATGAGTTTAGGTACTCTTACTGTAGAAGGGTTAGATCCATCATTTACTAGAGCAGGTAATTTTAATTATTTTGCTATGGCATTTCCCATAGCTGCCAAGAAGAAGATGGGAGTAAGTTTCGGTATTAATCAATTCAGTGATGTAGGGTATACTATTAGAAATAATGTAGCTGACACGCCTTCTTACTATAATCAATATCTAGGAGACGGCGGTCTGAGCAGAGTTTATGTGGGGTATGGTATAGAGATTATCAAAAACTTAAATATTGGGTTCAATGCCAATTATATCTTTGGAAATGTCGCTTCTGCTAACACTACTATATATCCGAGTAGTACCACTCGTTTTAGTTTTATAGACGAAACGTACTTTGCCTACGGCGGAGCTAGTGTGGACATTGGTGCTCAGTATACTGTACAGCAATTTGTACGGAAAGAAGGAAAGGAGCAAGTGAGACTTAATCATACAATAGCTGCGTCATACCAGGGAGCTACTCAGCTTATAGGTGACGGGTATAGATTTTCACAAACGGTAGTAGGTACTCGTTTTGCATTGGGAGAGGAAGTGCCTATAGATACTATACTTTTTGAGGATAATAAGCAAGATACTACAACTAAGCCTATTGGTTTCACACTAGGCTATACGCTAAAGTATGGCGATATATGGTCACTAAGCTTAGAAGCCGAACAAAATTTATGGTCTAGTGTTACCGATGGTAGGTCAGGTAATAAATTTTTTGATAACACTCGACTAGCTGCAGGCTTTAGCATCATACCACTGCCTAAGTATGGAAATAAGGGTAGCTACCTGAAGAAAGTAGAATACCGACTAGGAGCCAGACACGAGAATCTATATTATAACTTTAATGGAGAGCAAATATCAGAAGTTGGCATAAGTATTGGACTAGGGTTACCTATAATTAAGTCTGTAAGAATAGAAGAAGAGAAAGTAGCGATAGTAAGTAGGGTGAATCTCAGTGCAGAATATGTAAAGAGAGGAAGCACATCAAATGGACTTATACAAGAAGATTATTTTAACATAGGAATAGGATTAAATTTAAACGACAAATGGTTTACAAAAAGGAAATATCGATAAACAACAAAATGAAAAAGTATTTTTTATTTATGCTAATGGCCTTCATAGGTCTCGCAGCGACAGCTCAAGATACGGAGGATGAGGATGGAGATGGAGATGACGAGACTCCGACTGCCTGCCAAGATAAGTGGGGATCAGATAGTGTGACTACTGCCAAGAAGTTATCATTATTTAATCAGTACTATCAAGAGAAGAAGTACGTGGAGGCATTCCCATACTGGAAGTATCTTTTTGAAAATGCTCCGTGTATCCAAAAAAGAATCACGTTCAGTGGTCCGTATATAATCAAAAAAGTACTCAGAGAAGAAGAGTATAAATCTAGATTTAAAGGGTTAGTAGATACTCTTCTTTTGTGTCATGATAAGAGAATTCAGTTTTTTGGTCAAGAAGGATACGTACTCGGTAAGAAAGCAGACGATATGGCTAAACTTTCTCCTTCAAATCGAGAAGAGGCACTTGTGTTATTTAGTAAGTCGCTACAGATACAAGCAGATAAAACCAAGTATGATGTGCCTAAAGACTTTATCTATGCTGGTGTAAAGCAGTATAAGAAAAACGATTTAAGTTTAGATAGCTTGTTTATGATTTTGGATGAGGTGACTCCTATTATAGATGCTAACATAGCTATGTATACCGCGGACAGTGTGAGTGCTAAAGATTCTGCTATGGGAGTAAAATGGTTAGCAACTCAAGATGCGGTTATTGGTATGATGAAACCTTATCTAGACTGTGACAAACTAGAGGAACTTAAGAAGCCTTACTATGCGGATAAAAAAAGCGATATCACGTGGTTAAAATCTACTGTGAAGCTTCTAGATAGAGGTGGATGTGAAAGTAAAGAATTTTACTTAGAGTGTTCAGAGGCCTTATTTTCACTGGAGCCGAGCAGTGAAGCTGCACTTAGTTTAGCCAAAGCGTTTGGTAAGCAAGGTGACGATACTAAAGCAGTGGTTTATTATACCAAAGCAGCAGACTTAGCACCCAATGAAGACGCTAAATATGAGATATGGATTAAGTTAGCTAAGACGGCTAAAAATAATCAACAATACAGTACCGTAAGGGAGTATGCTCGTAAAGCGTTAGCTATCAATTCTAATAGTGGTGAAGCATATATTCTCATTGGAGATGCGTATGCTGCCAGTGCGACTAGCTGTGGTAGTGGAGAACTTGGAAGAGGAGGAGTTTATCTAGTAGCTGTAGATAAGTATGCTAAAGCTAAGAGTGTAGACCCTAGCATAGCAGAAGACGCTCAGTCCAAAATAAATAAATATACGGGTTACTTCCCAGGGAAAGAGGATGCATTCTTCAAGGGGATAAACAATGGTGATAGTTATAGAGTAGGTTGCTGGATAGGCGAAAGCACTACAGTGCGTACTATAGGAGGATAATAGCAATGCTATTTCCTGAACATATAACGAAAGCGGCAGTACTATTTACTGCCGCTTTTTTAATGGCTTGCAGCGGTGATAAATCTGCTCAGGTCTTGAGTGAATTTAATTCCACTATGGATAGTCTGAGCGTGGAGGTCGCTCATAAAGTGAAAATCACCTATACTGACTCAGCTATACTGCGGGCTACTATAGCAGCTCCTGTGATGAAGAGATTCCCGGATAAAAAAGACCCGCGATTAGAAATGCCTGCAGGCGTTCATGCAGTGTTTTTTGATGGTATGGGAGATACCAGTAGTCAGCTAGATGCTAAGTATGCTATGCATTATGAGAAAGAGGACCGTATAGAAATACGTGATAGTGTGCGAGTGCTAAACAGGAATGATGAGGAGATAAAGACAGATGAACTCATCTGGGACAAGAAAAAGAGAAGAGTCACTTCAGATAAGCCAGTACGAGTGCGTATCCGCAATGAGAAAATTATCTTAGCTGAGGGGTTTGAAAGCGATGAAGACTTCTTAAACTATAAATTTACCAAGGTAACAGGTATAGTCTACTTAGACGAAGAAATAGGAGAAGAGGAAACCATTGAGGAAGACTAATTCAACCATTCAGTCATTTAATCTATTATTGTACAATGAAAAATTTGCCACGCATTTTACAAATCATCTGGATGCTCGTAGCAGCAGTATCTATTTTCGAAGCATTTAGTATCCTAACTTCTGATGATCAGGAGAAAACTACAGGGTACTTGTTTATAGGAGTAGCTGTATTCGCAGCTATGCGGTACTTTATGCTCCGCAGAAGACAGTACAATAATGATAAGAAAGACGGGAAGTTTAAGTAGTTGGTTTGCACAGATTATCGTAAGCTCACAAATTTTTATGATCGGATTAAAAATAAAGAATACTAAACAGCTGAAATTTTAGCACTCTTTTCTTAGGCGAGTGTATGTCTCCTCACTTCTAGCATCATTGGCCTCACTATCTCGAATCATTCAAAATTCTGCCTAAGCTCATATCTCATAAGGTTTAAAAAACTACCTTTGCTAGCAATAGAAATAATGAGAAAATCCTGGTGGAAAATACTCGCTGTAGTGTGCATCATCTACGCTATCATAGGAGGTCTGCTGATGCCAGCTCCAGACGATATAGGAATACTTGCTAAGACTATACGTAATCTGCATTACCATGTACCTATGTGGTTTAGCATGATTATACTGCTAGTAGTATCTTATGTTTATGGTATCAAGTTCCTGAGCTCAGGAAATCTGCGACACGATAGTATGAGTAGTAGCTTTGTGAAAGTAAGTATGCTCTTCGGACTAATGGGCATAGTGACAGGTTCTTTTTGGGCTAGATTTACGTGGGGTACGTGGTGGATAGAAGATGCTAAACTCAATGGAGCAGCCATAGGAATGCTCATCTACATTGCGTATTACATACTGAGAAACAGTATAGAAGACGAGAATCAACGAGGTAAGTTTTCAGCGGTGTATAATCTTTTTGCCTTCCCCATCTATATTGTGCTTATCATTATATACCCGCGTATGGCAGAGACGAGTCTACATCCAGCGAGTGGAGATACTATAGCTTTCAGCAGCTTAGATTTAGATAATGACCTACGTAAGGTGTTTTACTTAGCGGGCTTAGGCTGGATACTCCTTGGAGTATGGGTAGCCAGCCTTAAATATAGATTAACAGAACTAAAAAGAAAAGATGAGGAAATATAGTTGGATCACACTTTTACTAGGGTATACTGCTTTGGCACAGACACCTGTAGATGACTTCTTTTATCAAAGTGGGAAAATTTACGTTGTTATTGCTATTCTAGTAATCATTTTCAGCCTTATTACGTTCTATTTAGTGAGATTAGATAAGAAGATAACTAAGTTAGAAAAAGATAGAAATGAAGCCTAAAGCAATCATATTATTAGTCCTACTCGCGATAGCCATAGCAGGTATCATGAGCACGTACAGTGGAGCGGAGAAGAGCTCTACATTCACAGAAGCAGCAGCTAATCCAGGAGATACATATCATATCACTGGGTACTTAGCTAAAGATATGCCTATGGAATATGATCCTGTGAAAGACGCCAACTATTTCTCTTTTTATCTCAAGGATAAAGATGGTCAAATGAAAAAAGTAGTATCCTATGAACCGAAGCAACAGGATTTTGAAAGAGCCGAGACGGTGAATATGTATGGACACGTGGATGGAGATATATTCAGAGCTACTAAGGTGATACCGAAGTGCCCATCTAAGTATAAGGACGAAGAAACTCAAAGAGCAGCTCAAGCAGCAAGAACTTAAAAAGCAATGGAAACAATAACTTACGTGGGAGAGAATCTCTTCATCGGTAACTTAGGACATTTTTTTGTAGTCCTATCTTTTGTGGCAGCACTTTTAAGTGGTATTTTTTATGTTAAGGCTTCAGCAGAAAAGGGCACGGACGCGACTCTAGGGAGGCTCTTTTATGTTATACATGCCTTAGCTGTTCTTGGAATATTCGTTACTCTTTTTGTTATTATCCAGCAACACTATTTTGAGTATGCATATGCATATGAGCACAGTAGTAAGACGTTAGCTCTACGGTATATGATATCGTGCTTCTGGGAAGGCCAAGAGGGAAGTTTTCTACTTTGGATGGTTTGGAATGCATTACTGGGTATTATCCTCATCTTCACTGCGAAGCGATGGGAGCGAGGTGTACTTGCTATAATGGCACTAGCTCAGGTAGTCCTTACAGCTATGTTGTTAGGAGTTAACATTTTAGATATTTATACATTAGGAAGTAGCCCATTTGAACTGCTCCGAGAGAAGATGCAGGCTCCTATATTTAGTGCGCCTAACTACTTAGAAAATCTTGTAGACGGTACGGGACTAAACCCGCTACTTCAAAACTATTGGATGGTGATTCATCCACCTACATTGTTTTTAGGTTTCGCACTTACTATAGTGCCATTTGCCTTTGCAGTGACGTCACTTTTCCAAAAAGAATACAGAGCTTGGATAAAGCCAGCATTGCCTTGGGCACTTGCTGGTGGTATGATACTGGGTGCTGGAATCATCATGGGTGGTTTCTGGGCGTATGAGTCACTCAGCTTCGGTGGCTATTGGGCGTGGGATCCTGTAGAGAATGCTTCACTCGTTCCTTGGTTACTGCTGATTAGTGGGATACACCTTATGCTCATCAAAAAAGTGACGAATGGTTCTACGATAGCGGCATATACACTGGTGATATCTACGTTTATAATGGTACTATACGCTTCATTTCTTACCAGAAGTGGGGTGCTTGGAGATACTTCCGTGCATGCATTTACAGACTTAGGTCTAGCGGGTCAGCTTATGCAGTTTGTGGTCCTATTTATATGGTTACCTATTATAGCTGTGACAGAGGGAGCTCGCAAGAGATGGTATATGATCATACCAGTAAGTATATTGGTCTTACTTCTCCCGTTTTATACAAAACTAAGTTTCTATCCACTTCTGGTACTCAGTATTGTAGGTCTAGCTTGGTTTGTATTTAATCTCAATAAAAATATCACTAATAAGGCAAGTGAAGATAATATCTCAGGACGAGAGTTTTGGATGTTTATAGGATCACTTATGCTCGTGCTGAGTGCAGTACAGATACTTGTAGGGACTTCTAAGCCAGTGTTTAATAAGGTTTTTGGTACTAATGCAGTTCCTCCAGAAGACGTAATAGGGTATTATAATATGTACCAGATGCCTATCGCTATTGTGATAGCATTGCTTATGGCTGTTACTCAGTTTTTCAGATACCGAAGTACACCAGATAAGTCTAAGCTTGCTAAAGAGATATTAATCACGGCAGCAGTAGCAGTAGTCCTTACTATGGGAGGTATTTTCCTCTTTGGTATTACTAATCCGATGTACGTGATATTAATGCTTGCGGGGATTTTTGCATTGGTAGGTAATATGACTTACCTGGTGTTGAGTGTACGTAAGTTTAAACTGAGTGGATCGTCCATAGCACATATGGGATTTGGCCTGATGCTTCTCGGTGTATTAGTCAGTAGTGCTAAGAAGCAAGTTATCACAGCTGACTTTAGCGGTCAGATGGGAAATTTTGATGAGAAAGCTCGTAGAGAGAACATGCTTCTTATCAAAGATGAGCCTACTCGATTGGGAGACTTCCAAGTAACCTATCAAGGAGATAGTGTGAGTGGAGATGACATCTACTTTAAGGTGAACTATCAGTCTATAGATGGACTAGAGGAATTCACACTTTTGCCTAATACGCAGATAAATGAGGATATGGGAGGAATACTTCCTAATCCGGACACACGTCACTATCTTACATATGACGTATATACGCACATCACCTCTCTCCCGAAGCCTAACGATGATAGTATCTCTTGGCAAAATGTACAAGAATTTACAATCGAGAAAGGAGACAGTATAGTCACAGCTAATGGTGTGGTGTACTTCACAGGAGTAGAGCAAGGAGACGGCAAAAGCATAGGACTAAAAAATACTACGCTCGCTAAGGCTAAGCTCAAGATCAAAAGAGGGAATAGCATCCTAGAAGCAAGTCCTATCTTTGGGATCAATGCCAATACCTATTTCAGTATACGAGAAGAAGTGGCTGAGGCCGGATTGCGCTTTGGTTTCGAAGTAAGACCATCAGAAAATGGGAATCCCACTGCGGTATTGGAGATAGCTGAGACTACTCCTCAGCCTCAATTTATAGTAATGAAAGCTATTGTATTCCCCTATATTAACTTTCTATGGTTAGGTACTGTGATGATGGTTGTTGGGTTTGGTATAGCGACATGGAATAGATTAGAGCTTCGCAAAAATGGGGTATAAGATTACTTTTGTAGGAAGTGGAAATATAGCTACTAATCTAGCTCATTCAATGGATAGAGCTGGGCACAGTATCAATCAGGTGATTAGTAGAAATATAGATAATGCCAAATCGCTAGCCAGTAAATTTGGTGCTTATTATGGGGATAAGCCGAGTGAGATGTACAAGGATTCTGATTTTGTAATACTTTGTGTGAGTGATGAGGCGTACTACGAAATATTAGAAGAACTACCTACTGGTATGAGTTCTATAATCTGTCATACTGCAGGGCCTGTATCGATGGATATACTGGCTAATTACTCTTCTGATTTTGGGGTTTTCTATCCGTTGCAGAGCTTTCGGAAGGAAGAGGTTAAAGACTTACTAGAAGTTCCCCTGTTTATAGAGTGGAGTAGTGAGAAGGTGAAAGCTAGGCTTTTTGACTTAGCAGACTCTATAAGTAATAAGGTACGGGAGGTAGATTCTGCTCAGCGGGAAAAGTATCATTTAGCTGCGGTATTTGCCAATAATTTTACCAATGCTATGTATACTATAGCTAGTGATTATCTAGTGAGTGAAGGCTTGGAGTTCAATAATTTGCTTCCTATTATCCTAGAAACAGCAACTAAACTGAAAAAAAGTGAGCCAGCTGAATGGCAAACTGGTCCTGCTAAAAGAGGAGACAATGCTGTGATAGATAAACATTTAGAGATGCTCGATGATGAACAGCTTCAGAGTGTTTATACCACGCTGTCTCAATACATTAAAAATCGACATTAATATCAGTTTTTTTTCGTATCTTAGACGGAAGTCATAACGATAAAAAGTGAAAAAAAAGGATTTTATAATTAACAAGCACATTTATAATATTTTTTCTGTGTGTGAAGATTTTAGGCAACGATTAGAGCAACTTAATCGTCTGAAAGAAAAGGTACAAAAGATACCAGTAAAAAAGATAAATGAAGAAAGTATTTAAGTATTCATTCCTATTATTAGTGCTGTTTGCCGCAGACTCGGTTATAGCTCAAGTGGTAGATATAAATCCTGCTGTACAGTGGAAATATGTACGTAGTCAGGTAGTAGAACTTCAGGACAAAAATGTATATCAATATGAGTTTCCTGCTGAAAAAGGATTTGATTATATATTTAACATAATTATTTCTGAGTCTAACATAGAAACTTTTGTAAGGGTATATGATCTTCAGATGAAACCTATAGCCGGCGATGATGCAACTACAGAACAACTAAATTTCAGGGTCTCTTGTAGTGGTACATACATCGTAACTCTGGGATATCAGGGTCCAGAAGGAGATAATGGCAAGACCCCCATAGACATTAGACTTATTAGAAGAGAGATAGTAGAGGACTAGGACTGAAATATATCTAAACACAAAAGCCCCGAAGTACATAACTTCGGGGCTTTTATTTAGGGTCTGCTGAAATTCTCAGAAGGATGTAACATGGCTTGTTTGCCAATAGAAGATGTATAAGAATACTTCGATATGCAGCAAATAAGTCAGATTGTATTCTTCTGAGAACATATTTTGCCGAAAAGGCAAAATGACAAATGCCGGTAGTTGCACAGTTTACAGCATATTTACTTGCATTTTTATACTAATAACAACACTTTTTTAAAACGTAATATATTGAAGGTAAGCGATTTTAGGTACTATTTTATCTTTTTTCAGTAGACCCTATTTAGTCTTATTTTTAGAAGTTGATTACGGTTATAACCACTGGTTAAACGTATCTCCACGTAGTCCTAATCTCAGTGTTTCTAGAGGAATTACTTCGTTAGGTGCTATATTCCCTAAGTTTACATTGTGACCATAAAGAGTCATAAACCATACTTGCTGGGATTTTTGAGGAGCCTCCCATAATATAGTGTCTAGTGGAATGTGTTGGAGTATTTCCTCTATGAGTCCAGAGCGTACTTCACCCGAGTTTCTAAAAATACCTACAGTACCACTTTCTCTAGCTTCAGCGATCACTTTCCAAGCACCTGCTTCTATCTCTGCTTTCATCATAGCTATCCACTTATAGGGTGGTATAATTTTTTCGGCATCTTTACTACCTACTTCGCTAAGTACTGTGAAGTCTTTGGCTAACGAGCGTATATATCCGCATTTTTCCTCTTCAGATATTTCTATACTACCGTCAGATACTTCTACATGAGTCACATTGTAGCGATCTAGTAATTTTCTGTAATCATCAAATTGTCCTCTGATGACGTATGCTTCAAAAAGTGTTCCTCCAAAATAAAGAGGGATATTAGCATCTTGATAGATTTTTATTTTACGATCTAGGTTAGGAGTAACTGTGCTAGTACCGAATCCTAGCTTTACGATGTCCGTTTTATCTGCAGATACTTCTAAAAAGTCTTCTACTTCTCTACAGCTAAGTCCCTTGTCCATGACCATAGTTATGCCAGCCTGTCTAGGCTTCGCGGTACGCTCAGGAATGTTCTTAAGTTTGAAATCTGGATTTATCATTGGTTTATTTCGAGTACAAATCTATAATATTTGAGACATTTTCAAGGTTTTCTGTAAAAGGAGCGAATTCAAACAGTAGCATATACTCCGTTGGGTTCATTTTTAGTGCAGCATGCAGAAAATTACACCCTTTTTCAGTATGTCCTAAAACAAAAGAATAGGATGCTATTCGGTAGTACATTCTGTGGTCTTCATCGTGATTTTCGAGGTGCTTTATTAGAAGATTGAGTGCTTCATCTATATCACCCAGCTCAAATTTTGCGTGAGCAAAATCAAGTATAATCTCCGTTGTATCAGAATCTATCTCATATGCTTTTTCATAGTGAAAGTAGCAGCGATCACTATTTTCATTGATAAGATATACTTCTGCTAACTCTATATGGTACATGCTCTCATAGCGGTCTATATCGATAGCCTTTAATAGATTTCGTTCGGCTTCTTTGAGTTTACCTCCACGCTTATACACGGTAGCCAGACCAAAGTAAGCATCGGATAAATTAGGGTTAAGCTTGATGGATTTTTGATAATTATACTTAGCTGCTGAATCATCTTTTAGATTTTCGTAGCACTCTGCTATATTGCAAAACACCTCAGCATCTGACTCGTCATTATCTAGTGATAAATTAAAAGAGGATATAGCTTCTTGGCTTTTATCCAGTTCCATTAGGCAGTTACCTTTTCCCAAGTGCCCCATGGTGTTCTCCTCGTCTATAGCTATACAGAACTCATAGGCAGATATGCCTTCTTCGTAATTTTCTTCTTTTTGATGGACGAGACCTAAAAAATACCACGCACTGTAGTTGTATGGGTCGTTGTCTATTATTTTCTGTAAAAAAGTGACAGCTTCTGTGTGCTGTCCATAGTCTAAGAATAATTTCAGAAATTCTTGTACACTTAGCTCATCATACATATAGTCAATTGGGAATGCATTGAGATAAGAGAGTGCTTTCTTATTATTACCTTGAGCAAAATTTACTCGAGCAAGTCTTAAGAGTAGTTCGTCATTGGTAGTGTCAAAATTAAGAGCAAAAAGATAGCAGTCTAGTGCTCGTTTGTATTGTAGGCTTAGAGCGTAACAATCTCCTAGAAGTTTTGCTATTTCTGGGTTCTGTGGTTCTATGGTGCGATATTTTTCAAGTAGCTTAATTGCCCCATTGATATTTCGCTGAGCTATAAATACTTCAGATTTCTTTATTTGATAAAAACTTTCAAATGGGTAGATTGATTCTCCGTATGCTATTGCTTTTGTAGCCTTATTTATTTGTTCGAAGTCAAGGTAATAATCAATAAGTTGACCCAGTTCGTCATTATCGTAAAAAAATGATTCACCACTTTCGAGCATTCGCTCAAAGTTTTGGGCTCTCTCTTCCATTCCCTCCTCTAAAAAGTCGCTATTCTCCATCATATCCTATCCTCTTTCTCCAAAAATACGTAATACTTCACATATTAGTATACTGCAATGTTCGTTATAAGCCTTTATTTTGCCAACATAATATCTTCAAAAGAATGCATAAGTACGTTATAATTTTAGCAGCGGTTCTCCTTGGTTTTACTTGTAAGGGTCAACAGACCCAGCAATCCTATTGGCAGCAGCAGGTAGATTACATCATAGACGTCACCTTAAATGATGAGAAACACGAGCTTACAGGAGATATAGCCATTACCTATATCAATAATAGTCCTGATGTGCTTCAGGAAATTTATATTCATCTCTGGCCGAATGCGTATAAAAATAACGAGACTGCTTTTGCAAAGCAAATGCTCGAAAATGGAGAGACGGAGTTTTACTATGCTAAGGAAAATGAGCGAGGCGAAATGTCCGATATAAGTTTTTCGGCCAATGGCAAGACACTAGTAGCAGAAGCTACAGAGTATATTGATGTGATAAAAGTAGTATTAACTGAGCCGCTCACCAGTGGAGAAAAACGAACATTATTTACTAAGTTCACAGTGAAAGTACCCAAGGTATTTTCTAGATTAGGTCATGAGGGTCAAAACTATTTCATCACTCAGTGGTACCCCAAACCAGCAGTCTATGATGTCAATGGATGGAATCCGATGCCATATTTAAATCAAGGAGAATTTTATGCTGAGTTTGGCTCATTTAAAGTGGCCGTAACTCTGCCAGACAATTATACAGTAGTAGCTACAGGTCAGTGTATGACAGCAGGTGAACTAGCCTCAGAAAAGGTAGCACTAGATACAGTTCCTGTAAGTTCTACGAGTACTAAGACGATACGATTTGAAGCTGATAACGTACATGATTTCGCTTGGTTTGCGAGTAAGCAGTGGGGCTACGTGACTAAGGAGATTGATCTAGGTGCGACTAAGGTACTAGCCCGTGTGGTAGCTACTGAGCCAGATAAGAAGGATTTAGAGCATATAGAAACAGCTATAAAATACTACTCAGATAATGTGGGCATGTATCCGTACAGTCATGCTACTGTGGTGCACGGAGAGCTCAAAGCTGGAGGAGGTATGGAGTATCCTATGATTACCTTATGTGATTTTATGAGCGAAGAGGTGATTATACACGAGGTTGGACACAATTGGTTTTACGGGATACTGGCGAATAATGAGCGTGCGTATCCATGGATGGATGAGTCGATTAATAGCTATTATGAGGGTGAGGCAATGGCTCAGAATAAGAAGCCTGGACTCGGAGATATCAATACGACTATTATGATGGCATTCGTAAGAGATAAATACTTAACTAATGATTATCAACCTATAGCATCTACATCGGAAGAGCTTACCGGAGCTAACTACGGACTAAGTGTCTATGGACTAGGAGCCAAGTCTTTTGGGTATCTCAAAGCGTATTTAAGTGCAGATTTATTCAGAGAGTGCATGCGTACCTACTATGATACATGGAAGTACAAGCATCCACTCCCAGATGACATGAAGCGTAGTTTTGAAGCTACGAGTGGTGAAAATTTATCCTGGTTTTTTGATGAGATACTTACCAGTACTGGCAAGCTAGATTATAGAGTAAAAAAGCACAAAGAAGGCTTTGAACTGGCTAACATAGGAGCGATAAATGCACCAGTACCTGTGACATTTATGAAGGGTGATAAGGCGAGTGTGGAGTGGTTTAACGTGAAGCCAGGAGAAAAGCTAGTGATCACTAAAGATAGCTCAGTAACCCTAGCGGTGATAGATGTTAAATCAAAAACACTGGACCTATTTGCAGATAATAATAGCTCCAAAGCACCATTTAAACTAAAATTAGGATCAGGAAGAGATAAAGCAAATGCTAAGGAGGTTTACTGGCTACCTACGCTAGGGTGGAATGCATATGATAGAATGATGGTAGGCGTAGGTGTGCATAATTACGCTCTCAGTGATAAACCTTTTCAGTATCATGTATTACCGATGTATTCCTTTGAGAAGAAGACCGTGAATGGCACTGCGGGTGTAGAGTATATTCAGGCTTTGAAAGGTGCATCTCAGTATCTTGAACTGGGAATTACAGCTAAGAAGTTTAGCTTTCAAGAACGGATAAGAACAGTAAGAGATAATGATGGCTTTACTGAAGCTAACTATAACTACGTCAAAATTAAACCTTATGTAGTTTATCATTTTCCTAAAGTAAATATGCGGAGTACTCACTCAAAGAGACTATCGCTGGCTTTAGATCAAGTATTTTTAAACCCTCAATTTGATTTTGTAGATTCTGACACGTTACCAGGTCCGGCGTTTTTTCAAAGTAATCAACGCTCGTTTGCCACTCTTTCCTATGTGTCAGAAAATAAGCGTGTACTAAATGGATATTATTTTGAAGGAAGCCTAGAGTATGGTAGAATAACGAACGATAGAGTCTCAGGAGAAAAAGTTAGGACTGTGAATCTAAATAATGATTCTATAAATGTTTTTCCCAAGGTGGGTAGCGACCAAGATGTAAGTGACTTTTTAAAATTAAGTGGTTTGTACAAATACGGATTGGACATCGGGATAAAAGACAAACCTCTTGAGTTTAGGTTTTTTGCTACCTATTTGCTAAAGAGGTCAAATAATGATATCTATAATAATCATATAGGGAGTTCTGATAAAGCGGGGCACTACGATTATAAATTTGACGACTTCTTGTTACATCGTAATGCACAAGATGGAATGTTTCAAAATCAAATTGATAATAGTGCAAATGCCTCTAAGTTTGTTGGGAGTATTGGTATACCCGATAAGTGGATTGTGTCAGGTAGTATCACTCTACCGTTACCAGGTAAAATTCCTATAAAGCCATATGTTGAGTTCTTAGTCTATGATGAACTATCATCGCAGCAATGGAATATTTCGGAAAGTAAGATGATTTTTAATGCGGGGTTAGAGATCGAGATTGTTAAGGATAGATTTGAGATATTTTTAAATCTAGCTCAAAGCAAGGATGTCACTAATTATCAAGATGGTACTGTAGGAGGACTGCCGTATCCGGGCACGATTGACACCTTTGGTGAGCGTATCACATTTGTACTAGATCTGAATGGCTTGAGGCCCAATAAGATTAAAAAACAATTGAAATTATTTTAATAGGAGTTAGAGTGTAAATCGGGAACTCTAGTTTGATCTACTCTTCTATTTCTCCCTCATCGGCAAATGAATAATATCCTCTATCGGTCACTATGATATGGTCTATAATGCTCATGTCTAGGTTTTTTGCAGCAGCTATTAGTTTCTTTGTAAGGCTGTGATCAGCTGGACTAGGTTCTAAGTTTCCACTCGGGTGGTTATGACAGAGTACTAGGTGTGAGGCACTGTTTTCTAATGCCGCTTTGAATATACGCTTAGGGTCTGCTACTGTGTGTGAGATACCTCCGTCACTTATTTTCTCAGATTTAAGTATTTTATTAGCTCTATTGAGAAAAAGTACCCAAAACTCTTCGTATTCCTTATCTTGTAGAGTAGGCCTGAAGTAGGAGTACGCATCATAACTACTGCGGATAAATTGTGAGGTGCTTTCTGCTTTTTTTCTTCGTCCACCCAGTTCTATGGCCGCTATGATGGTGATGGCCTTAGCAGGACCTATGCCGCTTATCTGGCAGAAGTCTTTTATACTTAGTTTGGCGAGCTGGTTTAGGTCATTGTTAGCTAGGTTTAGTACATCTCTAGCGAGGTCCACAGCAGACTTACTGCGTGTGCCATTACCTAGGAGAATACCAAGTAGCTCCGCATTGCTAAGTGTCTCTCTACCATTAGCTGCTAGCTTCTCACGAGGCTTATCATCCTCACTCCAGTTTTTTATAGATATGTATTCTGCCAAAATAGTAATTCACTAAAAAGCCTTCCCCAAAAAATGGGGAAGGCTTCAAAAATATCATTTTATAAAGGATACTATCCTAATTTAGCTACGTGCTTCGCTAATTTGCTTTTCACGTTTGCTGCTTTATTTTTATGTATGATGTTTTTCTTTACTAGTTTGTCTAGTTTAGAAAAAGTTTCACGCATTACGATTTCAGCTTCTGACTTGTCTTCAGATAAACGTACTTTCTTTATCCAAGTTCTAGTCGTTTTGTGCTGGTATTTATTCCTAGCTGTTTTAGCTTGGTTGCTTCTGATTCTCTTTAGCGTGCTTTTGTGATTTGCCATTCTGTTCTGTTAAAAAAGGTCTGCAAAAGTACGATTATTATCCACTTACACCGTATATCTTTCAGAAAAATAAAATCAAAGCAAAGATCTTGGATTTTTAGTTTGGATAATCAGTTGAAAACCCTTCCATCATTGCTTTTAGCATGGAGATGACACCTAAAAAAGGCTAACCTAACTCGTCCTGGGTGCAATCCCACTCATAGGGCTTAGTCTTCAGTATAATATCTAAGTTCTCTTCTTTGAGCACTACGGTGCAGTTACTGGGTATCTCACCTTTTATAAAGCATCCAGCCCCTATGGTGACATTATCTCCTATGGTAGTGCCAGCTACTATACTCACATTGGCACCTATCCATACATTGTTTCCTATGGTTATTCCTTTGGTATGGCTCTTTTTACGGTGATCGTATTTGTAGTGATTCTGAGTGGTGAGTATCGCATTTTGGCCTATGTTTACATTGTTCCCCAACTTTAATCCGCCACTCGCATTGATATAGATACCCGGATTATCCCCGGGATCACAGCAGATGCCTTTATCTATATTGGGCCAGTCTACTATCTTACTGCGAAAGTCTACAGGCCAAGGTACTGCATTATTTACTCTCACTATCTTTTGCCAAAAAAAATACTGACGGAGTACTTGATGATTTTTCATATAGCCGAAGCGAGGACGCTTATACTTCGGCCACAGCCACTTTACGTAGCTGCGAAGTAAAGTGTCATCCAATGACTCTGCTATGTTTTTTAATATTCCCAAGATGTTTAAAATCCTTCTTTTATGCCAAATCCAAGATATATAAGTATCCCAGTGATCAGTATAGCAAATATGGTCTTTGTGATTAAGTTTTTGCCAAATAGATAGAAGAAATAATTCAGTATGCCTATCCGTAGTATTACCCCAGCAATACAGAACCACGCCAAAGCCACTCGGGTAGAAAGCCCTAAACTATAAGCAGCGTAAAGTGCTCCACTGGTAATGAGCAGAAAACAAAGATTGTAAACTAGCTGCACTTTGAGCTTATCGTAGGTCACAAATGCACTGGAAAAAGAGGTGGTAAGGTACATAGCAAAGTAGAAGGGAATAGTAAGTTGAATAAAAATTCCTGCTTCCGTCCATTTAGCTCCTAAAAAGTAGGGAACTAGTTCATCAGCCCATACACTCAGAATCACCACAGGTATGAGTGCCGTCCAAAACATAGTGTTAAATAGTTGATGTGATATAGCAGCAGTTTCTGTTTTGTCCTTTTTTAGTCGAGCGTTTCGCTCAAAAAATACTTGACCCAGTGCCATTCCTACCATACTCATAGGTAGATAGGTTAGTTTATACGCCATTCCTAGATGTCCCGTAGCCCCCTGTCCGTCAAAAGCAGCGAGCATAAAAAACGGCATACTTGTAGCTAGTACATTTAGCAGTGCTCCTGGTGTACTATATATTGCAAACGACTTATGCTTTTTGACTAATGCTACTAGCTGATCTCTGCTGGTAGCGAAAATCTTTACGGGGAATTTAATGGCTATGTGTATCAAAGCAACTAGTGCGGATAGCAGCTGACCTATGATAAGGCCATTTCCTGCTATTTCTAGTGAAGGGTGCAGCAGTTTATAGACTGTGCCACTTGCGGAGCCGGCTATGCGATTAGCGGAAATTTCTTTGTATTTTTTTATACGGTTACCCCAAAGAACGAGTGTCTCTGTGCTACCCATCATTATGATAGCTAGTGGGACAAAATAGAGCGTAGACGGAGATTCTATTTTGAGTAAGTCAGCTATTGGCTGTTTGAATAGCAGCATGATGATGAAAAGACCGAAACTAAAAATGAAAGTAAGACATAAGCTTAGCCGTGTAATTTCCTGAGCCTCTTTTTCCTGGTCTACAGCTACGATACCTAATTCGTATCTTAACCCTGAAACAACGGTGCCTATGCTTGCTAGTTTAACGAATGTTTCAAGTGTTCCAAACTGATAAGGGTCATATAAATCAGCCAAAAAATATAGTGCCCCAAAGCTTACCGCCTGTGCTATCAGCGATCCACTAAAAAGTGTGCCTGCACTTTTAAAGAAATCTGTTTTGAATAACTTCAATATGGCAAAGGAAAACTATTCTATTCGTTTAATGAAAAAAGAGATTTGACCAAGTGATGAGATATCACTTATATATAATTCTCATATTTGTATGACTTTATGAATAAGCATTATAACCACATACTCACATTATTTAGTGTCTTATTATTATCTGTAGCAGCGTGCAAAGATAAAGTGACCAATACTGAACCAGAGAAGAGCACGGAGATATCAAGTATAGTAGATCATACCTACAGGCCGTTGGTGCATCATTTTGGGAGTACTAACTGCAGCGGTTGTGGTAGATGGGCTGTGCCGCTGATTCATAACGTAGCTGATGAAATGGGCGACACTATTGTGCCACTCATCACACACTTTAAGTATGAAGATATATTCATCACTCCATCTAGCACGGCTATAGTGGACGGGATAGTAGACTCTAGGTACTCTCCTCAGGTATGGATAAATGATCAAGATATCACCTATGATATAATAAGCAGTGGTCAGCGACCGAGCGAGGTGGAGGTAATGAGGAGACTCAGAGTATTGGCTAGCGGTGATGCAGACGCGTATATCGGTTTTACAGCTGCAGATAATGATAGAGGAAGATTAGATGCTACTTTACAAATAGAAAATTTCAGAGACGATTCGGCTGCATATTTCGTAGAGATATATACTATGAGAGATGGTGAAATAGCCAGTCAGGCGGGCGCAGACCCATACGTAGCCACTCACTACAAAGTAAATAAAGGCGGCCACTTTGGTGGTATGGGTAAAGAAATAAAACTCGCTGCTAAAGAAATGGTATCTCAAGATCTAGAACTAATACCTTGCTATGAGTGCGGTGGTGCTGATATTTACTTTTATATCATCGTGTGGCAGAAGAAGTCAAACGGGAAGTATGGTTACGTGAATGGGAAGGTATTCTTTCCAAAATAAGTAGACTATCTCCCTAGATAATATTCCTCCATCTTTTTACTTTGGAATGTCTTTGTATTGATTTCTTTGAAAATTATTTTAGTTGTAGTTCGTTTTATCCTTAGCACCTTGGAGTAAATCCCTATTTCTTTACTCGAAATTCATCATTTAATGTGTTCTGACTCCAAAATAATAATCGAACTCAGGTCATTATCTAAAACTACAATTAGTATATCACATTCGTAAAACTAATTTTGCGGTACAATAAAGTAGTATGTCTGAAGAACATTTTAAAAACGTCATTTCTCATTGCAAAGAGTACGGTTTTGTTTTCCAAAGTAGTGAAATCTATGATGGCCTAGCGGCTGTATATGACTATGGTCAAAACGGAGTAGAGCTTAAGAAAAATATACGTGAGTACTGGTGGAAGAGTATGGTGCAACTCCACGAAAACATAGTAGGCATAGACGCATCTATATTTATGGCTCCGCAGGTATGGAAGGCTAGTGGGCATATAGACGGCTTCAGTGATCCTATGATAGATAATAAGGATTCTAATAAGCGTTACAGAGCAGATGTACTTATAGAAGACTACCAAGAGAAGTACAGAGTCAAAAATCAGAAGGAAGTTACCAAAGCTAAAAAACGTTTTGGGGATGATTTTAATGAAGCAGAATTTGTAGCTACTAATCCTAACATAGCCCGCAACAATGCTAAGATAGAAGAGATAGACGCTAAGCTAAAAGATGGCCTAGAGAATGATCTCGGCAAGGTGAAAGCCTTGATAGAAGAGTTAGGTATAGCATGTCCACTCAGTGGAAGTAAAAATTGGACAGACGTACGCCAGTTTAATCTGATGTACAGCACGCAGATGAGTGCTACAGATGGGGAGAGCCAGATCTACCTTAGGCCTGAGACTGCTCAGGGGATTTTTGTAAATTACCTAAACGTACAGAAAACAGGGAGGATGAAACTTCCTTTTGGGATAGCACAAACAGGAAAAGCATTCAGAAATGAGATAGTTGCTCGCCAGTTTATTATGCGTATGAAAGAGTTTGAGCAGATGGAGATGCAGTTTTTTGTACAACCTGGCGAGGAGATGAAGTGGTTTGATTATTGGAAAGAGCACAGACTAAAATGGCATACTAATTTGGGTACTAATTCGGAGAAGTATAGGTACCATGACCACGTGAAAATGGCTCATTATGCCAATGCTGCAGTGGATATCGAGTATGACTTCCCATTTGGATTCAAAGAAGTAGAAGGTATCCATTCACGTACAGATTTTGACCTAAAACAACATGAAGAGCATACAGGTAAGAAGTTGCAATACTTTGATAATGAGCGAAATGAAAGTTATGTACCGTATGTGGTAGAGACGAGTATAGGCCTAGACAGAATGTTCCTCGTACTGATGAGTAATGCACTAGAAGAAGAAGACCTTGGAGAAGGAAAGACAAGAACTTTACTGAGACTACCAGCAGCTCTAGCTCCCTATCAGTGTGCGATTCTTCCACTGATGAAAAAAGACGGTTTGCCAGAAATGGCACGAAAAATCATGAAGGATTTGAGCTTAGAATTTAATTGCTTTTACGAAGAAAAGGATGCGATAGGTAAACGCTATAGAAGACAAGATGCTATAGGTACTCCGTTTTGCATCACTATTGATCACGATAGTTTAGCAGATGAGTCTGTGACTATACGTTACCGAGACACGATGGAGCAGAGCCGCGTAAAAATCAGTGAGCTAGAAAGTATTATCTCAAAAGAGGTGAGTATGAAAGAGTTACTGAAAGGGCTTTTGTAAGCGAAGCAAGTATTTTAATTTTAGATAATAAAAAAAGCATCCCGATCTGCGGGATGCTTTTTTAGTATAGTTTTTTTAGCGAATGAAGCGATTAATAATCGCCATCGTATGAATCTGACTCTTCGTATTCTTCAGATTCTTCTCCTTCTTCAGCTTTCACTTTGCTTACCAGTGTGCCATCGGCTTTATATATTGCGGTGTAGCTCTCACTTTCACTATCTAAAATAATTTCGTAGGTAGGTGGACCAGCAGCTACATCTTTGCGTATCACACTAGAGATGTCGAAATTAGGATTTCCTTTTTTTATCGTCTGTGCCAATGCCGCCGGCAGTTTCTCTGGATCAATATTTACAGAGGTTTTTTGCCATACACCAGTAGCTGAGAATGTAGCTTCCGTCCAATCATCACCATTTGAAAACATAGCAAGGTAGGAGGCCTCTATTTTTTCCCATTCCACTTCAGAAGCTTTAGGGTACTTTGTCATTAGGGTCTTTTTTACAGGACTCGGAACTTTAGCGGCAGGGATAGATTGAGCATATGCCGATGCGCTCATAAGTACGGCACATAGCCATACGATTACTGATTTTTTCATTCTGTTTTTATTCTTTAAAAACACAAAAGTATTAGCAAATGAGTACACGGGTTGTTGAATGCACCACACTAACTAACCATCAAAGGTAGCAAGTAGACTAATCTCTTGTATGCGATGAAAGTATGTTTTTCGACGAACGGATACTTTTGCCGTAATGTTAGAGTTAAGTGTTTGATTACTAGGATATAAAATATTTATTTTATAGCCTAGTATGCAGGTCTATCCTTAGCCTTTTTAGTGGGATGGAACTCCTTTAATGTTATGTTTCCCAGAAGAGGGAAGTAATTTTACTTTATTATAGACGAATGAAGGCAGGATAGCGGATTCATTTTGGTTAGACTAGTTATATTCTCAAATAATTTGTTTTGATTTGACGACATGAAAAAAATGGCTCTGCATTGGCAGGTTATCATAGCGTTGGTTTTAGGTATAGTCTATTCTGTCTTTGCTGTACAACTTGGTTGGGTCGAGTTCACCTCTGATTATATAGCACCTTTCGGAAAAATATTTGTCAATGTCCTCAAGTTGATAGCAGTGCCTATGGTGCTTTTCTCCATAATAGCGGGTATTGGTAGTTTGAAAAATATACAGCAATTGGGGAGAGTTGGTGTCAAGACTTTACTCATATACGTGGGTACTACTATGAGTGCTATACTTATAGGATTGCTATTTGTTAATCTGATTAAACCGGGCACTTTTCCTTCAGATGAGTCTCGAATAGAAAAACGAATAGAGTATGAGCTATGGCTTGCAGAGACTCCTGCCGCACCGAGATTAGATGAGGTGAGTTTCCTTACCGATGAGAAGTACGCTAGTCAGGTAGCTTTAGTAAAAGAACGCTTGGCCATATCTACTATAGATGCAGAAACACAAGATAAATTAAATAAAGCTGCAGCAGAGAAGGTGAAAGGTCCATTAGCTAAGGTTGTAGATATTTTTCCATCCAATATTGTTCACGCTATTTCAGATAAAGATGGCGGTTCTAATATGCTGCAGGTGATCTTTTTTGCTATCTTTTTTGGGGTGATATTAGTAAGACTACCTAAGAAACATGCTAAGCCAGTGCGTAAGGTTGTAAACGGGTTAAATGAAGTCTTTATAGCTATGATTAATGCCGTGATTAAAATTATGCCGATTTTTGTCTTTGCACTGATGGCTGGTAGTCTGGTAAAGTCAGCAGGTGATAGTTTAGATAAATTAAAAGAGCAGCTCTTTTTTCTAGGACATTACTCTTGGGTTTTAGTACTTGCTCTAGTGGTTGTTGCATTTGTGTACTACCCTTTACTGATACACCTTTTTGCTAAAAAAATATCAATAAAGCAATTTGTCAAAGGAATTAGAGAAGCACAGCTTACCGCTTTTAGTACAAGTAGCAGTATGGCTACGCTTCCGGTTACTATGGACTGTGTGAATGATAACCTTAACGTACCTAAGCCCATATCTAGTTTTGTCTTACCTATAGGCGCTACGGTAAATATGGATGGTACCAGTTTATATCAAGCAGTGGCTGTAGTAGCTATGGCTCAGTTTCATATGATAGATCTAAGCTTTACGCAGCAGATGGTAATCGTACTTACTGCTACATTAGCAAGTATAGGTGCTGCAGCTGTGCCTAGTGCAGGTTTAGTACTTATGATAGTAGTGCTAGAGAGTGTGGGACTTAATCCCGCATGGATAGCTATTATATTACCTGTGGATAGGATATTGGATATGTGCCGTACTGTTGTAAATGTCACCGGAGATGCTACAGTGTCTGCCATAATAGCCTCCTCAGAAGAGTTGGAAATAGCCGGAAGGAGAGAATAAAGTTTTAGATAGAGAATCAAACATTACTTTAATATGTCATGATAGTAAATGCGTTTGTAAGTTTCAATCGTTCTATTTGTACACAAGAATTTTAAATGAAAAAGATAATATATATATTAACGTTATTAGTGTTAGCACCTAATGCTTGGGCACAGTGTGGGACTGATGAGTATAATAGAAGGCTTATAGTGGATCAGCTCGCTAATGGGCAAACTGCGGTGGAGTACTTCGAAGAGCAACGAGACTTCGAGTACAAAGAGACGGTTGATCTGAAAAATAAAAAGGCCATCCGAACGATACCTGTAGTATTTCATATACTTCATGCATATGGTGAGGAGAATATCAGTAAAGAGCAAATAGAGGATCAGATAAGGATTATCAACGAAGATTTTCAGCGGAAGAATGCAGATGCCTCAAAAACTCGAAGTGTTTTTACTGGCAGAGCTGCCAATTTTGAACTTGAGTTTAAGCTGGCTCGTATAGCACCAGACGGATCGTGTACAGAGGGGATCACCCGTACGTATGATCCTGTGAACATGATAGAAGACTACAATGATAGAGATGATGAAGCGAAGACTTCTGTAGCGGCTTGGGATAGGAATAAGTACTTAAATATCTGGATAGTAAAAGAAATACAGAGCAGTTCAGAAGGAACGATACTCGGATATGCTCAGTTTCCTGGGCAACGTGCAAGTACGGACGGTATTGTTATGATCCATGATCGTGTGGGTTCTATCGGTTCTGCCAGTGCTACAGATAAGGGGCGTACATTGACCCACGAAATAGGCCATTGGTTAGGACTTTACCACCCCTTTCAGGGAGGATGTTTCGGTGGAGATGGCGTGTCAGATACACCGCCAGTAGCTGAGGCTTCTTTTGGATGTACGGCAGGTCAAAACCTCAATACGTGTAGCAGTGATAGCCCTGATGAGCCAGATATGGTGGAAAATTTCATGGATTATGCGAATGGTGCTTGTATGAACGCATTTACCAATGGCCAGCTTGCTCGAGTAAATGGATATTTAAGTAGCACAAATGGTAGAGCTTTAAATGTGTCTAGTGCAAATCTTACAGCCACTGGTGTAAATGCTACTCCTACCTGTGGTCCTATAGCAGATTTTTGGTACAGTAGTGATAGAATCTTGATCTGCGAAGGAGATAATGTAGAATTTGAGGATTTAAGTTATAATGGGCCCATTGAGGAGCGTATTTGGACATTTGAAGGTGGTACACCGGCAACATCCGCAGCTCCTAATCCAGTGATAATATATACTACAGCAGGCGTATATAAGGTGGAGTTAGAAGTAGGTAATAGTGAAGGTACAGATGCTGTGACTCGTGCTTTTTTTATTATTGTAAGACCTAGTACTGCTCAGTATTCTGCTCCTCTTGGTCAGGATTTTGAAGATGCTTCTTCTGTCAATTCTTGGCAATTGGGTACTAGAGGTGACTATGGATGGAAGCGAAGTATTGCACGCGGATTCTCAGGATCTAGTTCTATTCAAGCTGTTGTAGATGAGAATACTCCCGCGGGTGGTCGTTTTTCTGCTACAAGTTTACCTGTAGACTTAGCATCTTTTCCCAATGAGGCAAATCTGCACTTCAAATATGCGTATGCCAGAAGAAATAGTGACAACTCAGAGATACTACTCGTGCTAGCATCTACAGACTGCGGTAAAAGCTGGAGAACGTTAGAAGTAATGAGCGCAACTAAGCTGGAGACGAGTGCAATGAGTCCTGATTGGCTGCCCACTAGTACTGCCGATTGGATGAGTAAAGAGATCAGCCTAAGTCAATATGCAGATGCTAAAAATCTGCTTATTCGTTTTGATGTAATACAAAACCAAGGGAATTCCGTACTGCTGGACGATATTAATTTTGGCAAATTTGCACTCTCTGTACCCACCTATGAAAGTGACCTAGACCTAGCGTTAGTGCCAAATCCAGCACAAAACAAAGTGCAAATAAAAGGCTTAGAAAAATATGCTAATGCCAGAGTTTCTATTGTGGATATCACAGGTCGATTACTTTTGCAGCAAATATTGGACTCACAGAATACGACTATTAATACAGAGACTTTAGTCAATGGAGTATATAGTGTACTAGTGTTAAGCGAAAATAAAAGCTGGTCTAAGAAGCTTATAATTAATAAATAATGTCAAAAAATCTAGTCATAGTCGAGTCGCCTGCGAAAGCCAAAACTATAGAGAAATACCTCGGTAAAGATTATACGGTTAAGTCCAGCTTTGGACATATTCGTGATTTAGCCAAAGGTGATGGAGCTATAGACGTGGAGAAAGGATACCTGCCTAATTATATAGTATCTCCAGATAAAAAGAAAATAGTAGCAGAGCTGAAGAAACTAGCTAAAGATGCCGATATGGTATGGCTAGCTTCGGACGAGGATCGCGAGGGAGAGGCCATATCTTGGCACCTTTCAGAGGTGTTAGGACTTAAGCCTAGTAATACAAAGCGTATTGTTTTTCATGAGATTACGAAGACAGCGATTCTGCATGCTATAGAAAATCCTAGAGATATAGACCAGAATTTAGTAAATGCTCAGCAAGCTCGTCGTATTTTAGATAGGCTAGTAGGATTTCAGCTTTCTCCTGTATTATGGAGAAAAATAAAGCCGAGCCTGAGTGCGGGCAGAGTGCAGAGTGTGGCAGTACGACTCATAGTAGAACGTGAGCGTGAGATTCAAGCTTTTACCACTAGCTCATCTTTTAAAATACAAGGCCAGTTTGAAGCAAGTAGTAAGACCATAAAAGCGGATGTGAGTAAGCGACCTACAAATGCCGCAGATGCTAATGCTTTTTTAGAAAGTTGTAACGGAGCCCAGTTTAGTGTAGGAGATATCACTATCAAACCGGCTAAACGCAGCCCAGCTGCACCATTTACTACCTCAACACTTCAGCAGGAAGCCAGTAGAAAACTAGGGTATAATGTGAGTAAGACTATGATGCTAGCTCAGCGATTATATGAAAATGGACATATCACTTATATGAGAACAGACTCAGTTAATTTATCTGAATTTGCTCGTACGAGTGCCAAAGAGAGTATCACTAAGGAGTTTGGGGCAGCGTACTCATATCCCCGAAAGTATACTACTAAAAACGATAGTGCTCAAGAAGCTCACGAAGCCATCAGACCTACAGATTTTGATGTGAATGATGCTGGAGATGATGACGGACAGCGTAGATTATATCAGCTGATATGGAAACGTGCAATATCTTCACAAATGAGTGAAGCTCAGCTAGAGCGTACTACCATAGATATCGTGAATGATAAAAATAGTGATGTTTTTAAGGCTAAAGGTGAAGTAATAAAATTTGACGGTTTTCTGAAAGTATACTTAGAGGGTACAGATGAAGAGGACGAAGAAGAAGATAGCGGATTACTACCTAAGGTGACTGAAGGTCAGAGCCTAGGTATGATAGATATACGAGCAACTCAGAGATATACTAGACCTCCTGCTAGGTTTACTGAAGCTAGTTTAGTAAAAAGATTAGAAGAGCTAGGTATAGGTAGACCGAGTACCTACGCACCTACTATAAGCACGGTACAGAAGCGTGGATATGTAGTGAAAGATGATATAGAAGGGAGTACTCGAGAGTATCAGAATCTCGTATTAGTAAATGGTAAAGTAACTCAGGAGACACTTTCTGAAAATTATGGTGCAGATAGAAATAAAATGCATCCAAGTGATATCGGTAAAGTAGTTATCGAGTTCTTGATAGAGCATTTTGGTAAAGTGATGGATTATGGTTTTACCGCCTCTGTAGAGAAAGAGTTTGATGAAATAGCGGATGGAATGAAAAATTGGTCAGAGATGATCGATGCCTTTTACAAACCTTTTCACAAAACCGTAGAAGATACACTTGAGACCGCAGAGCGTGCTACAGGTGAGCGTTCACTCGGAGATGATCCTAAGTCTGGTAAACCTATCATAGTGAGAATAGGAAGATTTGGTCCTATGGTACAGATAGGAGAGCAAGATGACGAGGATAAGCCTCGTTTTGCTAGCTTAGCTAAGGGTCAAAACATAGATAATATTACATTAGATCAGGCCTTAGACCTCTTCAAGATGCCACGTATCTTGGGCGAGTTAGAAGACAAACCTGTAAAGGCTAATATTGGAAGGTTTGGTCCGTACATACAGCATGATAAGCTATTCGTATCTATTCCTAAGGAAGAAGATGTAATGGAGATAGAGATCGAAAGGGCTATAGAGCTTGTATTGGCTAAGCGTCAAGCAGATTTGGATCGCATAATCAAAAAATTTGAGGAGGATCCATCGATACAGATACTGAACGGTAGATGGGGTCCATTTATTAAAAGTGGAAAGAATAACTTTAAACTGCCAAAAGACCTCGAAGATCCATCTAAGCTTACCCTAGAAGAGGTAAACCATATCATGGAAAATCAGCCAGCTAAAGGTAGAAAAGCACCAGCGAAAAAGACTTTAGCAAAGAAGCCCGTAGCCAAAAAGAGGCCAGCAACTAAGAAGAAGTAGTCTTAGGTTTTTTGAGAGTGTGCTATTTCTAGTGCATATAAATAGTCATATGGACTATTACGGTCACATCATTTGAGTGCAGATACCTCTTTTGTCAAAAAAAATACGTTGTTTTGGTGTAACTATTTGTCTGAATGATAAACGAAAAGGATCTAAAAAACATGGTATACTTACTGGATGACTCGGATGAGCGTGTGGTAGCACATATAGAGTCCAAGATTTCAGGTTTAGGAATAGCTGCTATACCCTTCTTAGAGAAAATATGGCCAGAGGACGAGAGCACAAAAAGACAAGAAAAAATGGTTGCTCTCATTAAATTTATTCAGCAGCAGGAGCTTTCAGAAGAACTTTCTGCTTGGGTAGGTACAGAGGATCAAGACTTGCTAGAAGGTATACTAGTGGTCAATAAAATAATTGACCCTGATGTAAATAGACAGCTAATAGATAATCAGTTAGATAAAATAAAACTAGATGCTTGGCTTGAGCTTAATTATGATCTTACCTCTTTTGAAAAAGTAAAAATACTGAATCGTATTTTTTTTGAAGAACATTCATTTAGCGGTGATACAGAAAACTATCATCAGAGTAAAAACTCCTTTTTATCATCTGTGCTAGAGCGAAAGAAAGGCAATCCAGTACTTCTTGCAGTTATTTATAGTATTATAGCTCAGCGACTTAACATACCTGTGTATGGAGTTAACTTACCGCAGCATTTTATTTTAGGATATGTCAAAGATTTTGATTGGCCACCTTTGCTCCGGTTTAACGATGAAAGTGCAGACAGTATAGGTGCTAATAGTGATATTCTTTTCTACATTAATCCATTCAATAACGGTTTAATTTTTAATCAAGATAATATTCATAAATTTCTTAAACAGATCAAGTTAGAACCTAAGGAAGACTATTTTAAAACGTGTAGTAATACAGATATTATTATAAGAGTATTACGTAACTTAGAGGTTTCCTTCGCCAAAGAAAACAATGAGACTAAACTGGCTCAGGTGAAGCAGTTGCTGAATGTGATGGTAGCTAATGATTAGCCACCATCCTACTCAATAAGTCATTCATAATTCCGGATTACCATCCCAATACCTTAGCAAATATCAGGGGGGCTACGATAGTAGCATCACTTTCTACTATAAATTTAGGTGTATCGGCTGCTAGTTTACCCCATGTAATTTTTTCATTGGGTACCGCACCCGAGTAGGATCCATAGCTTGTAGTACTGTCACTTATCTGACAGAAGTAGCTCCACAGAGGAGTGGTCCGTTCTAGATCTTGCTCTAGCATAGGCACTACGCAGATAGGGAAGTCTCCAGCGATACCCCCACCTATTTGGAAAAAGCCAAGACTCTTATCTTTAGTATAACTGGTATACCAATCTGCTAAGAAGGTCATGTACTCTATGCCACTTTTCATGGTGTTGGGTTTAAGATGACCCAGTATACAGTTACTTGCAAAGATATTTCCCATGGTACTATCTTCCCACCCTGGTACTACCATTGGCAAGTTTTTTTCAGCTGCAGCTAGCAGCCAACTGTCTTTTGGATCTATCTGGTAATGCTCTTCCAAGCAGCCGTCCAGGAGCATTTGGTACATATATTCGTGCGGCAAGTAGCGGTCACCTTTCGCTTCTGCGTCTTTCCAAAACCGTTCTATATTGCCTTGTATTCTGCGAAAGGCTTCTTCCTCTGGAATGCAGGTATCTGTGACTCTATTCAGGTGTCTGTCCAGTAATTCTTGCTCCTGTTGAGGAGTTAGGTCACGGTAGTTAGGGATACGCTCATAGTGATCATGTGCTACCAGATTCATGATGTCTTCCTCTAAGTTAGCTCCTGTACAGCTGATAATATGTATTTTATCTTGGCGTATCATTTCAGCCAGCATTTTACCCATTTCTGCGGTACTCATGGCTCCAGCTAGGGTTACCATCATCTTATTGCCTTTGGCCAGTTGATTAGTATACTCATCTGCTGCGTCTATAAGAGCGGCAGCATTGAAGTGTAAAAAATATTTATCTAAAAAATCGCTTATTGGTGTACTCATTTGTATGTTGTTATTTGACAATTATATTACGCTATTGAATGCTTATTTTGAGACCTAATAGCCCAGTATCTTCATCATACTCTCCACATCCTGTTCTTCAGCAAATAGCTCATCTTTTATATTTCCTTGCTCATCTTTATAGAGTAGAATCTTCTTAGGACTAGGGATCAAGCAGTGCTTAATGCCACCTTGTCCACTCAGACTTTCTTGGTAAGCTCCCGTATTGAAAAATGCGATGTAGAGTGGTTCTTCATCGTCATCCTCTATAGTTGGCAAATAGATAGCATTTACGTGCTGCTCACTATTGTAGTAGTCGTCACTATCACAGGTTAGTCCACCTAGTAGCACACGCTCATAGCTATCATTCCATTTATTGAGTGGTAACAATATAAAGCGTTCATTTATAGCCCATGCATCTGGTAGCGTGGTCATAAATGAGCCGTCTATCATATTCCAGCGTTCTCGGTCATTCTGTCTTTTTTGGTGCACTATTTTATATACCGTGCCGCCACTTTCACCTACAGTATAGCTGCCGAACTCTGTGAAAATATGAGGCTCCTTTACGTTCTTTTCCGTGCATTCTTGCTTTATTTGGCCTACTATTTCCTTAACCATATAGGCGTAGTCATAGCTGAAGTTTAGGCTACGCTTGATAGGAAACCCTCCACCGATATTGAGTGAGTCTACGCTGTCGCACACCACTTTTAGTTTAGCATATACATTCAGACATTTACGCAACTCATTCCAATAGTATGCAGTGTCTCTGATACCTGTATTGATAAAGAAGTGGAGCATTTTGAGTTCCATGTTAGGTTCTTTTGCTATCAGGTCTTGATAAAATGGGACGATATATTTATACCCTATACCTAATCTAGAGGTATAAAACTCAAATTTAGGCTCTTCTTCAGCAGCTATGCGGATACCGAGTTTTATTTTTTTCTCAGTACGCCCCTTAAGTAGGTTAAACTCACGGGTATTGTCCAATACTACATGTAGATTCTCGAAACCCATGTTTATGAGTTCTATGATTTTATCAATGTATAGGTCAGTCTTAAAGCCATTGCAGATTATAAATCTATCCTTTCCCAATAGGCCATCGGCATGAAGCTTTAGTATTAGATCTAGGTCAAATGCAGAGGATGTCTCCAGATGAATATCATTTTTTAGGCCTTCTTCTATCACATACTTATAGTGAGAGCTTTTAGTGCAGTAGCAATAGTTGTATGTACCATTGTAGTTATGCTCTGCAAATGCGTCTGCAAACCAAAACTTAGCTTTTTGTATATTCTCCGATATTTTAGGCAAATAACTGAATCTAAATGGTGTCCCATATTTCTTAGCAAGGTCCATTAGTGGGATGTTTCGGTACTGAAGTTCACCTTCTGTATTGGTGTGAAACTCCTCTGTGGGGAAGTTAAATGTTTGATCTATTAGATCTGAATAGTTGTTTTTCAAGTGCTTATTTTATGTGGTACAAATTAATATATAAAATACAGTAAATTTTCTTCCTTTTTGATTGAAACCATAAATAGGATAAGCGTGTTACACAGAGGTACTATTCATAGCCTACTTATCGATGAATTAAGTACCTTCGCAAACTTCAAATAATTTCAATTATCAACGAGCAAGATTTCATTAAAATAGTAGGTGCTAGAGAGCACAACCTAAAGAATATAAATTTGGAGATTCCACGACACAAACTTGTGGTATTCACTGGGTTAAGTGGTAGCGGTAAGTCTAGTCTTGCGTTTGACACTCTTTTTGCCGAAGGCCAAAGAAGGTATATGGATACTTTCTCAGCATATGCACGCCAATTCGTAGGTGATATGAAGCGGCCAGATGTAGATAAAATAGAAGGTCTCAGTCCCGTGATAGCCATAGAGCAAAAAACGGTAAGCAAAAATCCCAGAAGTACAGTGGGTACTATCACTGAGGTGTATGATTTTCTCAGACTTTTATTTGCTAGAGCTGGAGATGCTTACTCCTATATAAGTGGTAATAAAATGAAAAGCTATACAGAGCAGGAGATTATAGACTCAGTGAATGCTAAGTTTAGTTTGCAAAAGATGGTCATTTTAGCTCCTTTGGTGAAAGGTAGAAAGGGGCACTACAGAGAACTTTTTGATCAATATAGAAAACGCGGGTTCACCAAGGTGTGGGTAGACGGCCAACTGATAGATATAGAGCCTGGTATGCAGCTGGATCGTTATAAGATTCACGACATCGATTTAGTTATAGATCGCATAGCACCTGAAGATGTAGGTAGCCTGAGAGTGATAGATTCGATACGCTCAGCTATCAAAATGGGAAAAGGGGTAGTCAGTATTTTAAATCCAGAGACCAAAGAGCTTACTCATTTCAGTAAATATCTCATGGATGTAGAAACAGGATTATCTTACAATGAGCCTCAGCCTAATTTATTTTCCTTTAACTCTCCATATGGTGCCTGTACTACGTGTGATGGACTGGGTACAAGCTCAGATATCTTAAAAGAAGATTTAATACCTAACCCAAAACTCAGTATCAATAAAGGTGGATTAGCACCTCTGGGTGATATCAAGGATAATTGGACGTTTACTCAGCTGAAGGCCATGAGTAAAAAGCTGAAGTTTAGTATGTCAAAGCCTTTGGCGGAACTATCTGAAGATATTTTAGACTTAATTTTGAATGGTACGGAAGAGAAGTTTGACGTAGAGTATCGCGGAAGCTCAGGATATAATCAAACGTATGAGACCAAGTGGAAAGGACTGATACCCTCACTTATGGAGGCATATCACGAAAAAAGTTTTGGCACCCTCAACAGATGGGCAGATGAATTTATGACGGTAGTACCGTGCCCTACGTGTGGTGGAGGTAGACTGAATAAAGAAGCTCTGTCTTATCGTATCGGTGATGTGAATATAGCAGATCTGAGTAATAAGAGTATAGGTGAATTGCATGAATGGCTACAGACTGCTAGCGAATCTATGACTGATCGTCAGCTTATAATAGCCACGGAAGTAATCAAAGAAATAGGCGAACGGGTAAAGTTTTTAGTAGATGTGGGATTGTCCTATTTGTCCCTAAATAATAGTGCTAAAACCTTAAGTGGTGGAGAAGCACAACGAATTAGACTAGCTACGCAAATAGGGTCAAAATTAGAAGAAGTCCTATATATCCTAGATGAGCCAAGTATCGGCCTTCACCAGCGAGATAATCAGCGATTGATAAATTCACTCAAAGAACTACGGGACATAGGTAACTCAGTAATAGTGGTAGAACACGATCGAGACATGATCTTAGAGAGTGACTATGTAGTGGATATAGGGCCTAAAGCGGGTAAAAAAGGAGGAGAGATCGTAGCTGCGGGTAGATGGGAAGATATCAAAAATAATGGTACAGTAACCTCAGATTACCTAGGAGGGCAGCGTAAGATAGCAATACCTGAAAAGCGCAGAAAAGGAAATGGTAAGCACCTTATCCTCAGTGGTTGTACTGGTAACAATCTAAAGGACATAACAGTGGACTTTCCGTTGGGTATGCTCATAGCAGTGACAGGTGTGAGTGGTAGCGGTAAGAGTAGCCTGATAAATGAAACACTGCACCCTATACTCTCGGAGTATGTCTACAATAGCAAGAAAAAGCCGCTAGCCTATGATAAGGTGAAAGGACTAGAACACATAGATAAAGTCATCACCATAGATCAATCGCCCATAGGACGAACACCACGAAGTAATCCGGCTACATACGTAGGTTTTTTCTCTGACATCAGAAACCTGTATTCGGAGATAGGTGAGAGTAAAATACGTGGATACAAGCCAGGTAGATTCAGCTTCAATGTAAAAGGTGGCAGATGTGAGACGTGTAAAGGGGGTGGTCAGAAAGTGATAGAAATGAATTTTCTCCCAGATGTATTAGTAGAATGTGAGACTTGCTCAGGGAAGCGATACAATAGAGAAACCTTAGAAATAAGGTATAAGAATAAGAGCATCAGTGATGTACTAGGCATGACTGTGGAGGAAGCTGTGGTGTTTTTTGAAGCGGTACCCAGTATTTATAGAAAAATAAAAGCCCTAAACGATGTTGGGCTAGGCTATATCACCTTAGGGCAGAGTAGTACGACCATATCTGGAGGCGAAGCTCAGCGAGTGAAACTAGCGAGTGAATTAGGTAAGATAGGTACTGGGCAAACTTTTTATATTCTAGATGAGCCTACTACAGGTCTCCATTTTGAGGATATAAATGTGCTGCTAGAAGTACTCCAAAATTTAGTGGATCTGGGGAATACTGTACTCGTCATAGAGCATAACCTAGACGTAGTGAAAGTAGCTGACTATATTATCGATGTAGGCCCAGAAGGTGGACATGGTGGAGGACAACTCCTAATTACAGGCACCCCGGAGGAGGTAGTACAATCTAAAGTTGGTTATACCGCTGAGTTTTTAGCTTTAGAAATGTCAGCTTCGCTTGCTAGTGCGCAGTAAAAGCTAATAGCGGAACTAAGTTTCCATTATTTGTTTCTTCTAAACCTTGTATTTTACCGATTTCTAAGATTTGTGATTTACAAGTGAAGGAGCTCCCTGATTAAGTTTTAGTATTTTCAGTTCTTTTCGGGAAATGATACTTACGAGTAATTGCGAGTGCCCTTCACTTCCAAGTTTTTCGCTTTTATCTTTTAAGTAGTCTAGTTATAGCGCTGAAAATTTACTCAGTTGCCGTTTAATACCAATTTAGTTTTTAAGTGTCGTATAAATAAATTGAGTTTATCGAAGGTTTGTAAAGGCGAAAAATCATTGCATAGCCAGAGCTATGGTATTATCTTTTAACGAATAGAAATCGAGTGAAAAACGCTTTATATGCGGCAATTGAAAGCTATTTTGGTATAATAGTTCACTAGTGATTCAATCGCTGCCGATAAGTCACCCTTTTGTTTTGGCTTACTTTTAGCAATTAATGTATAATGAGTAAGAAAAAAGTGTCCCTTAAATGGGCATTGAAGGAATACGTATGGCCGAGACGTAAAATGTTAAGCATAGGGTTAATATTTATCGTTATCCGCAGTTTGTCTGGACTTGTATTGCCTTACGAGACTAAAAATCTTTTGGACGTGGTAGTGCCAAGTGGAGATATGTCAGAACTATGGACGCTTATATTTCTAGTAGCAGGAGCTATATTGATACAAGCAGTTACTTCATTTATACTCACTAGGCTACTCAGCGTAGAAGCCCAATTACTCATAGCTCAACTGCGTGCTCAGGTACAGAAAAAGCTACTCACGTTACCTATTTCTTTCTTTGATAACAATAAAAGTGGAGCACTAGTAAGTCGTGTGATGAACGATGTAGAAGGTGTGAGAAACTTAGTAGGTACTGGATTAGTGCAGCTCATAGGGGGCACGGTGACAGCTATAGTGGCATTTGTATTTTTGATTAAAATAAATGCCATGATGACGCTCTTTGTCTTCTTACCTGTAGGACTATTTGGGTTCATAGCTTTAAAAGCCTTTGGATATATACGTCCTATCTTTCGCGAACGCGGAAAAATAAACGCAGAAGTAACTGGTAGACTGACCGAGACTCTAAACGGTGTGCGTGTCATCAAAGGTTTCAATGCAGAGGATCAAGAGAATAAAACCTTCGAAGGTGGAGTAGATAGACTGTATCAAAATGTAAAAAAGAGTCTGACAGCTACAGCACTAATGACTAGCTCTAGTACCTTCTTACTCGGCATGGCTACAGTGGGTATCATGGGTATGGGTGGTTACTTTATTATGATGGGGAGTATGACAGCAGGAGATTTAATCTCATTTTTATTATTTTTAGGATTTATGGTAGCACCCATAGTGCAGATGAGTAATATAGGCAGTCAACTTACCGAAGCTCTAGCTGGACTAGACCGTACGCAGGAACTGATGAATATGACGGAAGAAGATGATCCAGAAGTACGTAATTTAGTGTTGAATGATATACAAGGAAACATGGTATTTGAGAACGTGGGCTTTAGTTATGAAGATGACAAAGATGTCTTACATGATATTAGTTTTGAAGCCAATGCCGGAAGCGTGACAGCACTGGTAGGTAGCAGTGGTAGCGGCAAGTCTACCATAGCGGGTCTGGCAGCAACGTTTCTTAATCCAGTGAGTGGCAAGGTGACTATGGATGGTAAAGATCTAGCTCACGTTAATCTCAGTAGCTTTAGACAACATCTAGGAGTGGTCCTGCAAGATGATTTCTTATATGAAGGCACGATCAGAGAAAATATCCTTTTCCCAAGACCAGATGCTACAGAAGAGGAAGTGCAGTCTGCCGTAAAAGGGGCATATGTAGACGAGTTTACAGATAGATTTGAGGATGGACTAGAGACGGTGATAGGGGAGCGAGGAGTGAAACTAAGCGGCGGTCAGCGACAACGTATCTCTATAGCCCGAGCATTATTAGCAGATCCTAAAGTAATTATACTAGACGAGGCTACCTCCAACTTAGATACTGAGAGTGAGAGTTTTATCCAGAAAAGTCTAAATGTATTGATGAAGGATAGAACCACTTTTGTGATAGCACACAGGCTCAGTACGATACAGCAAGCAGATCAAATTCTTGTGATAGAAGACGGACACATAGCAGAGCGAGGGAAACACCAAGAGCTACTAGATGCTAAAGGACGCTACTACGAGTTGTATACATATCAGAGTAGGATATAGTTCTCCCTGCCTGCCGCAGGCAAGGATAAATGAAACAAGCTGCGTATCAGAGATATCTGGCAGTCTGCTTTCTTGTTCAGTTCTCGGTACAATTTTGCAGAA